>Ga0172378_10006022_pt1 | contig 11328 bp, 8 predicted proteins | sample GrowelOW332metaG_FD_119755 | JGI IMG/M metagenome (GOLD analysis project Ga0172378, IMG submission 119755) | Groundwater microbial communities from an aquifer near a municipal landfill in Southern Ontario, Canada - Pumphouse #3_1 metaG | ecosystem: Environmental > Aquatic > Deep subsurface >... | reverse complement strand
GACGGCTTTTAAACATGTATCTGAACTATTCCGGTTTATTCTCTTCGCAAATGTACATAAACTTCGCATAAATGTAAACATTATTTATTGGAAGCATCACAATCGCAATACCGGTGTAGCATGACTCAGTCAAAACAGCTGACTTTTCTTTCTTTACAACAGATTAGATTTTAATGGGACAGCAACGAGGTTCTATTTAAAGTTAAAGTAGACTCTGTGCTTATATCCATGTCTCGTTTCAAAGTCAATTGTTCTTTGGATAATTGATATATATACCAATCTCCCAAAAGAATATTGTGAACACCGCCGAATATAGAGACAACTTTCTTGTCAATAGTATATTCTATAGTAGTTTGTTGAGAATATTCGCTTTTTGTGTCGAGATCGCTCGTAACATATCGTCCTCTTGAAGGTGTTTCAAAGTTAATAGTAATGTCACAATTATATGGAACATTAGCCTCTTCAAAAGAAAGAGTCCCTGACCATTGTGTTTGACTGAGTTGATCTTTTGATAATTCCAAGTTATCATTCTCACAAGAATTCAAAATGAGTAAAGTTATACCCATCAAACAAAAATTTAGTATTTTCATAAGCTAAAATTAATAATATTAATCAATATAAAATGTTCCCTTACAAAAATGCAAGAGACTTATTCTTAAAAATAAAGGGGCTAAAAAAAGTATTTTTAGATTATGTACCAAGTAAATCTAAAAACAAAACTATATTGGCAGGTCTCCGGACTTATCCAAATTTAATCTTCCTTCCCATGTCTTCACACAGTGGATTTATGATAGATAGTGATTAAATCGTAAAAGGACTTACCGTAGCTGGTCTGTTAAGAATTTTCATCTTATTCCCTCTTCGTTAGTACTTTTTGATTAAAAAGTACTAAAACCAATACGGTGCAAATGTAATTTATTTATCTAATTAATCAAAATAATTTGAAAAAGAATAACAATTGATTATTCTTAGTGGATAAAAAACTGTAAATCTGTCAGATTTAGAAATGTTTGTTAAGTCATAAAATAGAGGCATATCTGCTTTTTGGGTGGGTGCATATCACCGGAATAGCTAGCTTCCAAGTTTAACAAACTCTTCCAGACTGATATACCTGATACTATTTGTATTCTTGGGCTCAGGAATTTGCAGCCTACTTCATTCTGATTCGCCTCACAATCAGCTTCTTAACATTTTGACAAAACAATAAACACAGACACTATTATAGACTTACAACTTCATGTTATAATCTACTCGGCACACTAAAAACAGGGCTGTATAAAATTATACAGCCCTGTAAAGTAATATTCATCAGCTACAAATAGATGAAAAAATTATTTTATTGCATTAATAAGGTAACAAAAGAACTAAATTATACGTAAAACTTCAATATGGTATCCATCTGTTGAGAGATTTTTTTTAAATAATTACGATCCCCCCCTGAGACCTCCGCAGTAATCCAACCACCTGTATATTCTATATTTTTAACAGCCTTCATTACAACTGGCCAATTATTATCTCCTTCCAATAGTTCAACATTAAATCCCTCTCGTAACCCTTTGGTATTCATTATTTCCCGACTGAATTCTTTTATATGAAGTTTAACAATTCTAGAATTAAGTGTCTTGATCCAGTGTTCTGGCCAACCATAGCGTAAAACGTTACCGATGTCGAAATACCAACCAATCAATGGATGATTAATCTCATCAACAAACCGCTTTGCCTCAACTGGACTGAGGATAAAGTTACTCCAAACATTTTCTAGCCCAATTTTAATATTCGTTTTTTCTACTGCAGGTATTAAGCTACGAATAGATTCTAAAGCTAAGTTATATGCTTGTTCATAAGGACTATTTTCATTTACTACCCCTGGAACTACCAATACAGTATCACCTCCTAACGCCTTAACATCTTCCAAAGAATGCGCCACAGATTCAATACAGGCTTTTCGAACTATTGGATCAGGATGAGAAAGAGGTTTTGACCAATGATCTTTATTTACTACACTAGGAAGTTCTACTCCAGTTTTAGATTTTGCATCAAGCAAATCAGTTATCGGAATATCAAGCGGACTATTAAACTCAATACCATCAAATCCAAGATCCTTAACTAGCTTAAACTTATCAACCAAGGGCATATTTTCTTGGATCATGGCGTAACCTAAACCCTTCTTTAATCCTCTTTCTGGACTTGCATCGGAAAAAGGCTCAGATGCAAGACCAAAAGATGGAACTGCAGCCATACCAGCCAACACTGAAGCTGACTTTATAAAATTTCTTCGTTGCATAATTACTTATTTAAAAGTTGTTATTCCAGGAATTGCAATCGGTACATCATATTCTGCACCCCAAGAAATGGGTTCAGGAAATATTGTTTCAAGTGAACACAATGCTTGCTCGCAAGAAATCGTTTGTCCAGTGTAGCTAGCCATCCGTCCAGCTATAGCAACCAAATTAGAACGAGTCATCCATTCTCCATCATTGATTGGAGTATTATTCCTAATAGAGGCAAAAAGTTCATCATGTTCTTGTTGATACATACTTCTAACATTTGATTTTTTATACGCATTTTCATCAGTAAATTTAGTTACATCTGCATATTTCCATGGATTTAAGCCTTTTATTTCATGAACACCTGTTCGACAATCAACAATACATTTACCATCCTTTCCCACAAATTCAACTCCATACGAAGGCGAAGTTCCAGCTTGTTGACGACACTTAAAATAAGCCTTTGCTCCATTTGCATACTCATACGTAACCGCGAAATGATCATAAACATTACCAAATTTGGGGTCCACTCTTTTTTGTCTTCCTCCTGTTCCGCTTACAGAAATAGGAAGAGCATCACCCATCCCCCATTGAAGCATATCCAAGCTATGAATAGCTTGTTCTATTATATGATCACCAGACAGCCAGCTATAATATAACCAATTACGCAATTTATACTCCATATCCGACCAACCGCTTTTACGTTCTTTAAACCAAAGCTCTCCCGTATCATAGGAAGCTTCAGCAGATAGAATTTCTCCGATTTGACCATTTAATACTCTCCCAAAAGTCTCACGCTTTGGAGAATGATATCTCCAACAAAAACCAGAAACTAAAGACAAGCCTTTCTCTCTAGCCTTTTGTGCCGCCATTATTACTCTACGTAATCCAGGCCCATCAACAGCAAAAGGTTTTTCACAAAACACATGTTTACCAGCATTAATTGCATATTCCAAATGAGTTGGACGAAAAGCAGGAGGAGAAGCTAAAATAACAACATCTACATCTGAGTCTATTAATTTTTTATATGCATCTAATCCTACAAATTTATTCGTATCAGCCACTTGTACTTTTTGCGACATTTTTTCTTTCAATTTCTGAAACGATACATCTAAATTATCTTTAAATGCATCAGCCATGGCAGACAAAACCACATTGGGATCCGCGTTAAGAGCTTCCTCTGCTGCACCTGAACCACGACCACCACAACCGACTAACCCAATTTTCAACGTATTACTATTTGAAGACCAAGCTGAATTTGAGGATAAAATAACCTCATTGGGTATAAGCGATCCTACAGCTGCAACACCAGCAGTCTTTAGAAAATTTCTTCTTGTAAATTCCATAACAATGTTCGTTTTAAAGTTGATAATTAATAGCCAGGATTTTGTTTAATTTGAGGTGCTTTGTTGGTTTCATCTATTGATATTGGCAGCCAATATTGTTTATCCTTCCACTCTCTTGTGTCCGCAAAAGTGCTTGTATTATGAAGATAAATTGAAACGCCATCTTCGAAATGGTAAATATAGGTAGGACTGAAATTCTTTATTACCTTATCACATATCATCCATTTTCTAATACAATACCATCTATCACCTTCAGCCATCATCTCAATTAATCTCTCATGGCGATACCAATCTCTTGCTTGTTCTTGTGAAGCCAATAATGATCGACTAGGTAAACCGGCCCTATTTCTAACCATATTAACGGCTTTTAAGCCCTCGCTCACATCTCCCAATTCAATACATGCCTCGGCGTAATCTAAAAGCACTTCTGCATATCTCATTTCTACCCAAGCATTTTCATTATTATCTACTTCACCATCAAGTTCAACATCCAACATTTTACGTAAATAATAACCTGTTTTAGTTCCATTCCATGCTTGGTTAGCTGCTGATCTTGAATCGTAGCCACCTACAGAAGAAGATTCTAACAATTTTATTTGTTCAATTATTTCTTCCGCATCCTTACCAATTAAATCACTTCCAGAATGCTTTATTGTAGTGGCAATTTCTACTTTATTATTGGTCGCAGCCCTATCACGCCAGGGTGCTCCATCAAAAAGAACAGAAGCATAAAAACGAGGCTCTCTACCAGCATAAGGATTGAGGTCAGGATTCTCCTGTAACTGTTCATTTGTAAATGCTCTCACATTCATTTCTCCTGAATGATATTTATCCCAACGGAAAGAAGAACCATCTTGCATTTCATACTCACGAACCAAATCTTCACTAGGTTCATTATTTCCCCAACAATTATATCCATTAGGTCCCCAATAGAGATTATTTTGCGCTTTATTCCCCTGTTTATTTAAATATTGAACGCCAAATATTACCTCATCATTCCAAGCACCTTTTTGCATAAAAACACTGGCATAATTATCCGCATATTTTTTAACCATTTCATCTGTAAGTTCTGCAGGAGGTTCAGCTATAATTCCAGTTAGTGCATAATCACCAAATTTACCATCAATCACATCTTTTGCTGCCGCTTTTGCCGCTTTTAATCTATCTTCCTTACTTCCATTCTGGAAAGACACAAGAGGATTAGATGGCTCATAACCTCCATTCATCAACTTACCAGAAATGAAGCTTAACAATCTAGATTTTAAAGCACCTGCAGCACCTTTTGTTGCTCTACCTTGTTTAATATTAGCTTTCAAAGGCAAACCTTCAATTGCTTTATCTATATCAGAAATTATAAAGTCAACAGTTTCCTGTAAAGAAGCTCTCTCGATAGTCAAAAAATCATCTGTCAAATTGTATTTTGCATCAGCTAACACTAGTCCGCCATAAGATCGTAGTAGATTCGTATAATCGAATGCTCGAATAAAATAAGCCTCCGCCTTCATTTGCTCAATTCTATCTTTTTCAGCAGTTGTTTTTGTTGGTACTTTATCTATTCCACCCAACAATGTATTCACATCTTTGATATTCTTATACAAATCGTCCCAAAGAATGAAATTGTAACGAACACCACTAGTCCCCCCAAAATGGCCTAAATAACTAGGAGAAAGTGTCCCTTTTGTAAAAGTCACATTTCCAGCCCGGTGAATATTTAAAAGCTCATCTGTAGAAGAAGACAACAAATCCTCTTTCATTCCCAAAACATTTTCATGATCGCCTCCAATCTGATCATAACATTGATATAGATAGGCTTCCACTAAATTTATATCTTGAAACAGAGATTCTTCATTAAATGAATCTACTGGCTTTTGATCAAATATATTATCACATGAAATCAATGCAAGTAACGCGACAAAGAACGCGCAACATCTATATATCATATTATTCTTTTTCATACATATATTTGTTTTTATTATTTTACACTATCAAAAAGTAAGGTTCACTCCTAAAGAGAATGTTTTCATTGCAGGATAACCTTGTGGGTCTGCAACTTCAGGATCATAATTCTTTTGTGCAGAATATAGTAAGCATAAATTATATCCTGATAGAAACAAATTAGCATTAGACACTCCTACTTTTGATAAAATATTCTTAGGGAGATTATAATTTAAAGTAACATTTTTCAACCTCAAATAAGCCATATTATCATACCAATAAGTACTATTATTTGACTGGTAAGACCAATATTGATCAGCACGATGGAATGGACGAGCAATATCAGAATTACTATTTTCCGGAGTCCAATAATCAGTTGCAACCCACTTAAACACATTCATGCCGACACCTCTATTTCCATAAATAGTACTTTTATAATAAGATCCTTGACCCTGAGCTAAAATAGATAGCGACCAATTTTTATACGCAAAGTCAAATTTCATACCGTAAAATAATTCTGGGCCATCCGTTTTATCCATCATTATTCTATCATCCGCGTTAATGACTTTATCGCTATTATAATCCTCAAAAATAATATCACCCAACTTAGCCCCAGACCAATGAGGATAACTGTCTAATTGTTGCTGTGTCTTAAATAGACCTAAAGCATTATAAACCAAATTTGTTCCATAAGGATGTCCTGTTTGGCGCTGCCATTCGACAGAACGATTTGGCTCATCCATGAAAACCACTTTATTTCTAGCCCAGCTAACATTACCTGATAAATCAACGGTTAGTTCTCCAAACTTTTTCCGGAAGCCTGCATCTAATTCAAAGCCCTTATTATCTACAATTCCTATATTTTCATCAGGCAATGCTAAACCCGTAAAACTGGGAACTGAACCATTCTTTTTCACCAAAATATCTGAACGTCTATTAAAGAACAGTTCTGCATTTAAATGAAACATTTGATTATAAAATTGGGAATCAAAACCAACATTTATCGTTCTTTGCTTTTCCCATGTGATGTTCGGGTTAGCTAAAACTGATTGATAAATCTTAGTTACTACGTCCTTATTAGTGCCCAATGTTACACCTGATGCTAATGCATATTTATTTATATACTGAAATGGATCACCCGGGTCCATTCCCATGTTTCCATATGTTCCTCTCAACTTAAAGTAGTCGATAAAGGATATATTTTCTTTCCAAAATGTTTCTTCTGAGGCTCTCCATGCTAAAAGTACTGCAGGGAAATTACCCCATCTATGGGATGGATGAAATTTAATAGATCCATCTCTTCTGAAAATAAATTCCATCAAATATTTATCTTTGTAACTATAATTTAATCGCGCTATAAGAGATTTTCTAGCATAAATAGTCATCCTCCCACTATTCGTTTTATCTTTTTCGCCTCCTGCATCAAGCGCCTGCACCAAGTCAGAAATAAAATATTTTCTATATGCTTCAAAATCAAGAAAATCTTCTTTCTGCTGTTCATAGGCTCCGAAAATAGAGAACGTATGATCTCCAAATGTTCGGCCATAACTTGCACTAAAATTAAACATAGTCTTTCTTGTACGATCAGTTTGCTCAGTCAATTCTGGAGAATCTAAGCCTCGTAATCGTGGCTCGAGTTCCATACTTGTAATATAACCCTCTGGATTTCTTATAGCCGTTTCATACTTTGGAAAATATAAAGTCCATGGTTGTTTAAACCTTTTTTTATTGGAGTTACTTATATCGTAATTAAAGAATCCATCAATTGATAAACCATGAACCATTGGAGGTTTTATTGAAAACCGTGCAGTCATTTCATGTTTAGAATTTTCCGTTTGATCATATCCTGCATCAAAACTTGTATTTACCACTGGATTAACACCAGCTTCAAAGTCCGGACCGGGTTCACCAGTTGGCCAAAATGAAGGTGATGTTGGCACTACCATTGTTGCCCAACCAAATAGTTGATCTGTATTAGTCGTAGGATATTTTCTATTCGTAATAAAACCTCCATATTGAACAGATGTCTCCAACCAATCAGTAATAGGCATATCCAACTTAACCCTAAAATTATACTGTTTATATTTAGCAGATTCTTGACGATAAATTGCCTGGTTCTCTTTATAGCCAAAAGATGTGTAATATCTCATTTTCTCATGCCCTCCATTAATCGAAATACTGTGATGCTGTTCAGCAGTTGAGCTTTTCACTAAATCACCCATCCAATCTGTATTGGGATGTTCCCATGGATCGATACCACTTTTGTATAATTCTATATCACGATCTGAATACAATCTGCTCAATCCTTCATACGACTGATAATCGCTAATATACTGCGAATACTCACCTGCATCAGCAGTTTTAGGTAAAATTGTAGGAGACTTTATTCCATAATTAAACTGATAATTAAGAGAGGCTTTTTTATTTGAACCACTTTTTGTCGTTACTAATATTACACCATTTGCTGCACGAGAACCATAAATGGCAGCAGAAGCATCCTTCAGCACAGACATACTTTCTATATCATTCGGGTCTATTTCATATAGACTTCTATCTGGGATACCGTCTATTACAACTAATGGATTAATATTATTTTTATCGCCCAAGGTGGATCTACCTCGAATAAGAATTTTAGCTTCATCTTTTCCTGGTTCTCCAGACCCTTGCATAACAAACGCTCCTGGTAATCGACCAGAAATAGCATTAGTGACATCAAATGCTGCTGCGGTACCCAGCTCCTCTCCTTTAATTGCTGCAACTGCTCCAACTAAATTTTGTTTTTTTTGAGTTCCATAGCCCACAACAACTATCTCTTCCAAAGCCTGAGTATCTTCTGTCAACCTAATATTTACTATATCATTCCCCGATATAGTTATTGTTTGGGAATTATACCCGATATAAGATACCAACAAAGTAGCATTTTTATTTACATTCAGAGTAAAATGCCCATCAATATCAGTTATTGTACCATTGGACGCAGCACTTTTTTCAATTACATTTGCACCGATAATAGGTTCTCCTCTTGAGTCTAAAATTGTACCAGTAATTTGCTTTTTACTTACTTGTTGTGGAACTATCGGAGCATTTGTCTTTTCTGCTTTACAAATAACAATATGCTTTCCCTCGATTTCATATGAAATTTCTGTTCCTGAAAATAACTCAGCTAAAACTGAAGATACATTTTTTTTCTGTGCATTTATAGAAACTCTTTGGCTAACATTTACTCCATTGTTATAGACAAACAAGTAATCAGTTTGTTTTTCAATATCCAAGAGCACCTCCTCAAGAGGTACTTTCTCTTTATTAATTGTCACTTTAGTGTTCTGCGAGTGTGAATTTTCAGCGAAGGCACAAAACACACAGACTAACAATAGAAAGGTGGTAATTCGCATAATTCTTAATATTTTTTTCCGCTGGTTTTTTCTATGACAGAAAACGTCCAATAATTGGTTATTTTTCATACATTTGCATTGATTTAATAAATACAGTTTCTTTGATAATTGTGTTTCTTATGCCGAGAAGTGTTAGCGCACTTTTCGGCATCTTAATTTAATTTCTTGTCATATTACATAGGCATTCGATTATTAGGTTAACATTAAAAAAACAATAATCATTCGATATAAATTACAGGTTCATTCAAATCTCTCCGGAAGTTAAAGGATATATTCTTTTGCAAAACACGCAGCGCATATTCAACTCCATCCGTTTGACGGAACTTACCAGTATATTTATATTGACGTACTTTCTTGTTTTTTACTATGATCTTTATTTCATAATACTTTTCAAAATCCTTCATAACTTCGTTAAATTCAGAATTTTTAAAACAAATCAATCCTTCAATCCAACGATACTGAGTATAATCACTTATACTATCAATATTTAATTTACCGTCATGCAAATATGCTTTTTGATTAGGTCTAAGTATTATTTCATTGTTTCTATTCAACGGGGAGAATAATGAAACCTTCCCTTGCATCAATGTAGTTTCGAACACTTCACTGTCCGAATAGGATTCTATGTTAAACTTGGTACCTAGAACTTCCACATGATATTTTTTGGTTTGAACAATGAAAGGATGTTTTTCATCTTTCTTTACATCAAAGAAGGCCTCACCATCTAAATGGATAGTACGGTTTCCTTTAGCAAAAGTGATAGGATATTGAATGGTGGTACGAGCATTCAGCCAGACATTAGTACCATCGGGCAAATCAATGTTGATGCGTTGTCCAGCAGGAACCGTAATTGTTTGCATAGCTATTGGTTCTGATTCTTGCAGATAATACTGTAATGCAAAACTACCACTTAGGGTTAATAATATTACTGCTGCATAGCGAAGCACTGTTCCAAGCTGTAATCGGAAAGTTGGGGTTGCTGCGCTATCTAATACACGATCATCGGCTAAAAGTAATGCATCAAATAGTTTGCGTTCCTTATTGAAAACACGAACATTATCAGGAGATGATTCCAGCCATGCACGAATTTCTTTTTCTTCTTCTATAGTTGATGTTCCTTGAAAAAAACCATATAGATTATCTATATCCATAGTTTCATTTACATATTTAAGATTCCCTTATATATAAATAGCAGTTCAGCGGATCAGATCCCTAACAGAAGTGTAAATTTATTTATTAATCATTTAATAAAATAAATAAAAAAGAGTATTATAAGGTAGTCTTTCAGTACAATGCGTAGGGTTCTGGTAGCTTTGGTTATATGAAACTCAACCGCTTTCGTAGATAGATCCAGTTCGGAGGCGATGTCTTTATGCGATTTGCTCTCGTAACGGCTCATGCGAAATATTTGAGCAGTTCGTGTGGGCAAGGAAGCTAAGGTCACTTCTACTAATGCTTGTACTTCAGTGGAAAACAATTCATGTGGTTCGCATGCTTCCAAATTAGTAATTTGTGTAGTTAGTCTCCATTCAGCATGCTCTTTTAATTCTTCTGAAACTGTGGCGCGTACATCTAAATGCTGTAAGTAGTTTAAGCATTTGTGTTTAACCGTTATTAAAATGTAAGCAGGTATATTGACAGAGGAAGGTAGTTGCTGCCTATTCTCCCAAAAATACATAAACGATTCCATTACCACATCTTCAGCAACTGCTGCATCATGCACATAAGACTGCGCAAAACGAAGAAACCGCGATTGATATTCTCGAAAAATACTATTGAAAGTATTTAAATCGTTTATATAGTTCATTTTCTAAGGTTACAAAGAATAATCATACAAACATACATAAAAAAAGTTGCTTTCTCTTATTAGTTCCGGCAAAACTTTTATATCTCACAAACACTCTCCGATCTTATGAATAGCGTTCTATGAACGGAGAAAGTTTTAGAAAAAAACTGTAGATTTGGCAAATTTAGTAATGTTCGTTAAGTCATATAAGAAATGCATGTCTGCTTTTTGACGTAGTTCTCCACTTCCTGTAGCATCAAAATTAAGGTAATTATTCGTGGCTCGAAGGTTATACCATCTGTTTGTAAGGGACTTACCATCTACTACATTTATTCATCTTGAGTATTTAAAATATTTTGGCTGCGATAATAACCGATTTTCGGATATTATCGCAGCCAAAATATGATTTTCTTTCAGTAATAGTGGTATTATACGCTTAAAACTGAGAATACAAACTGACGAACTAAATCTGTATATTAGGCTATGCAAAAATATAATACGATTACAAATCCCGATCACCAGGACTAATAGCTGATAATAAGGTATGCTTAAATACTTTCAGCAAGTGTTTAAGTTTTATCATATAAGTGAAATATTCGATT
>Ga0172378_10006020_pt1 | contig 11329 bp, 11 predicted proteins | sample GrowelOW332metaG_FD_119755 | JGI IMG/M metagenome (GOLD analysis project Ga0172378, IMG submission 119755) | Groundwater microbial communities from an aquifer near a municipal landfill in Southern Ontario, Canada - Pumphouse #3_1 metaG | ecosystem: Environmental > Aquatic > Deep subsurface >... | reverse complement strand
GGAGAAATTTCAGATGATGGCTCAGAAGAATCAGGCACTTATGGCTTTAGAAGATGAATTCGGCGTTGAAATAGACGATAGCTATTTTCAAAATATTAAAACTGTTGGCGATATTGTGAAATGCATCGAAGAAAACGACAAATAAGGTATAAAAGAAATGCTAACAGCATTTCTTTTTTCGTTTATAAAAAGGAGAAAAATGATGAAAAATGATTTTTATATTAAAAAAAGACAAGAATTAGTTTCTTCTATGAAGGATAATTCACTACTTATTTTGCATTCTGGTGTTGAATATCAAAAATCAGCTGATGAAAATTATCCGTTTACGGTTAATCGCAATTTTTACTATTTTACTGGAATTATACAATCTAATGTTACTCTTGCAATAGTTAAGAGCAAAGAAATTAAGGAATTTTTGTTTATTGAAGAAAATGATCCAATTCAAGTAAAATGGGTTGGTGCTAAATTATATAAAGAAGAAGCAAGTAAAATAAGTGGGATTAAGGATGTCATATATTCTAGTCAATTTAAATTCTATTTGTTTAACTTTTTAAATCCATCACGTTCTAATTACTATGAAATTACTAATTTATATGTTGATTTAGAAAGAAGAGATGGCTTTACTTATAAAACATGGCCAGTAAACTTTGCTGATGAAGTGAGAAGAGGATACCCAGAAATTAATGTTTTAAATATTTATCAAAAAATGATATATATTAGAACTCACAAAGAGACTGTGGAAGTAGAGCTAATTAAAGAAAGTATTAAAACTACTAAGGGTGGTCTTGAAAGTATTATGAAAAATTTAAGACCTAATATATATGAATACCAATTAGAGACGTATTTTGATTCTTATATTAAATGGGATAATCATAAAACTTGGTCATTTGATACAATATGCGCTCAAGGAAAGAATGCTACTACCTTACATTATCGTAATAATGATGATTTATTAGTAGATGGCAATTTAGTTCTTTTAGATTTAGGATGTCAAACTGAACTTTATTGTTCGGATATTACGAGAACTTATCCTATTAATGGTAAATTTAGTAAAAGACAAAGAGAAGTTTATGAAGTAGTACTTGAATGTAATAAAAAATGTTTTGAATTTTTAAAACCGGGTGTTACATGGAAAGAATATAATGATTTTGCTAATGCAATTTTATGTAAAGGCTTGAAAAAATTAGGCTTGATAAAAGAAGACTCCGAGCTAAGAAAATACTATTGGCATAGTATTGGACATTCTTTAGGTCTTGATACACATGACCCTAATTTGAGTAATTTACCAATAGAATGTGGAACAGTTACATCAGTAGAGCCAGGATTATACATTGCTGAAGAGGGCATAGGAATCAGAATTGAAGATGATGCTCTAATTACTAAAGATGGATGTGTTTGTTTAAGCAAGGATATTATCAAAGAAGTTGATGATATCGAAGCGTTCATGAAAAAAAATAAATAAAATAAGTAAAAAAGTCTCTTAGTTAATAAATATTAATTAGGAGGCTTTTTATATGAAGTATATTTTACTGTTTTTAATTATTTTTGGTGTTGGAAGTATAAAAGATGCAGGTATAGATGATTACAGTGCTACAGGTCATGATCAATTTTCGGAAATTAATTTAGTTAGTGATGATGCATATTTATTAAAATCTTTAAGTGATGAAACAATTGATAAAGAACTTAGTAATTTAGGTAATAAATTTTGGGGAAATAGAGAAGTAATATTAAATGAATATGAAGATGCAACATATGTAAGTAATGTTATTTTTTCACGTATTAATCATACAAGAGAACCATACATTTTTTCCTATGACACAACAACAATAGAATATAATGCCGTAAGTGTAGAAATTAGTGGGTCTTTGTCGGTAAAAGATGTTTATAAAGGTAAAAAAAATCAAGTTACCGGAGAAGCTGAATTATCTGGTAGTTATAATACAAATAAATATGATAAAACGACAGAAGCAGGTTCTTTAGATGTAGTAATTTATCCTAGTAAAAAAGTAATGTTAAGAATAGTTGGGGATGCTAAGGTATCAAATGGCGCATCAAAATATTATATTTGCTGGATATGTTGCAAGGCAGGAACTTGGGAAATAATCAATGTTTTAAGCATGAGTTATGAGCTGGTTGAAGAAGATGCTTAAAAAAAGAGATGTATTTCATAAAAAATATTTTTACGTGATATTTCTAATTATATTAGTTTTATTGGCAGGAATATTGTTTTTTAAAAAACCAAAAGATCTATCTGTTACTATATTTACAAAACCTTATAATATAAGTAGTGAATGTGAAACTACGGATTACTTGTCTGTTAATATTTTAATTAATCAACAAGATACTTATTTTACATCACTAGATAAAATTAATAGTAGCTATTTGCAAGATAATTATGGCAATAGCATTAAACTGGTAATAGTTAATATTAATCTAGAAGATAACGATTATACTATATATGATAAAGTATATTATAATTATACTTATAAATTTAAAGTTGATTTTTGTGTTAATTCAGATTATGAGTTATACATGGAAAAAGCTGTTTTGTCATTAAATTATGCCAATAATTTGCATAGTAAAATTAATATCGGATCATTTTCATATTATAAACACTTGCCTAATGCGGAAAGAATGAGTACCAATTATTTAGCGGCTGTTACTAATAGTGACAATGGAACGGGACTTTGGGGCGTAAAACTCGGTCTGAGAAGCATGTCTCGTGAGGACATAACCATTAAAAATTTAAAATTCTTAGATGGGACTATAGAACGTAGTGAAGTCATAAAAGGAGAGAACAAAGATATAACTAATATTAATAGTTGTATACCGTCTTACCCGACAATTGACGGGGTAAAAGAATTAAATTATACATTAGAATACAATACACCTCTTTATTTTACTATAGGAATTAATTACTTAAAAAATAATTTTATTTTGCCATTAAATTGTTTTGGTATTAGAGTCAAATATATTTATATGGAAAACTATTATTACTACTATATTACTCCATTTATGTTTTATAAATCTACATATTTCAGAATACCATTCGAAGAGCTAGAAATGATAACCTATGCATACAAATGATAATATTATAGAAATTCATAATTTGAAAAAGTACTATGGTCAAAATATTGTTTTAAATATAAAAAATTTTTATTTTAAAGCTGGTATTAGTTACTTGCTCATTGGAGAAAATGGAAGTGGTAAAAGTACATTAATTAAAATTATTTTAGGTCTTGTTAAAATAAGTCAAGGTACTATAATTAAAAATATTTTGGTTATAGGATACGTTCCAGAAATGTTTCCGAGGATTTCCTTTATTTCTGTATATGAATTTCTGTATATTAGTTTGTTAGATAAAAGAAAATCACAAGATATAAATACATATTGTGACAGGTTTAAACTAGATATTAACAAATATGTGTCAAAATTATCTAAAGGTAATTTGCAAAAATTAATAATTATTCAGTCTTTTATTAATAATCCTGCATTTATTATTTTAGATGAACCTTTTAATGGACTTGATGATTCTATTAGAAAAGAATTTATTAAACAAATTAATTATAAAAGGAGAAAAGGAACATCTTTTTTAATTACAACACATTATCCTAAATACTATGATGAAGTATATGATGTCCTTTTATCTCTTCATAATGGAGAAATCAGTTATGAAAAATAGGGATATATTAAATCTTCATATTCATTATATGTTTAATAAAGTTACAATTATTATATTAGCTACTACTATTATATTATTAATTTTTATGACCTTAGGCGAAGTGAATGCAATAGATAAGTCACAAAGTTATTACACTAATATTATTATATATTTTCAAAGTACATTTTTGTACTATAAATTATTTTTAAGTTTTATAACCATATTTTTATTTTTCAATGCTATGCAACAAAAATCTGATTTTGTCATATATTTTTTAATGGCATCAGGAATAACTAAAAAAAAATCAATTATAATAAAAATAGGGGTATTATTTGCCATAGTATTTACTTTAGTTGTTATATGCTTTATTATATATTCATACTCTGGAGAGTTACTAATAGGGTTTCATATAATAAAAAAATATATAACAGCCTTTCTAAATTTATTTTTGTTAACTTGTTTTTATGGCTTATTTACGATGCTTTTGATGCAAATTGTTAATAATTATTTAGTAATAATTATTCCTATAGCAATATTAATAATAACCAGTGATATAAATTATAGTTTAGATTTATCAATTTTTTTAAAAATATTAATACTTATAGCTCCGAACTTAATGCCCAATGGTGCATATTACTACTCTTATGTAGTAGTAATTGCTTATTTATTATTTTTGTTTGTTATTAATGTAATAATCTACTGTCATAGAGATTTAAATTACTAATGAAAAAAAATAATTATTATGATATAATAACAAAAGAGGTAAATATAATGAAATTTTTACATACATCTGACTTGCATTTAGGCAAGAAATTATATGAATATTCTTTAATTGATGATCAATCATATATATTAGCAAAAATAATCGAAATTGCTAAAGAAAACAATGTTGATGCATTATTAATAAGTGGCGATATTTATGATCATGGAATTCCGTCAGTTGAAGCTCAAAATCTTTTTGAGGCTTTTTTATTGGATTTACAAAAGAATTCTATTACTACTTTTATTATTAAAGGTAATCATGATTCTAATCGATTAGGTTATGCAAAAAAATTTATTTCTGCTTATAATATTTTTATTAATGAAGATTTAAATAATGCTTTAACCCCAGTTATTTATAAGGATGTTAATTTTTATTTGCTGCCTTTTTTTAATATTTATAATGCCAGATATGTTTTTCCAGATGAGAAAATCACTTCTATAGAAGAGGCATACAAATTGATAATCGAAAAAATGCAACTTGATAAAAAGAAAATTAATGTATTACTTGCGCATGATGTTTTTTTACCATCTGAAAAAGGTTTGCAACTTGGCGGAAGCGAAAGTGTTGAAACAGGAGTAGGTGGCTTGCAAAGGGTCGGAGTTAATATTTTGCATGATTTTGATTATGTTGCTTTAGGACATATTCATAAACCACAAACAGTTTATAAAAATAAAGTTAGATATAGTGGTTCTCCTTTAAAGTATAGTGATAAGGAAGCAGAAATAGAAAAATCAGTAACTATTGTCAATATAAACCCAGAAAAACAAGTGACGTTAGATATTGTACCATTAACTCCAGTACGTGATTTGGTTAAAGTACGTGGTACTGCAGCGGAATTGTTGCAACAAACTATCAGCGATAAGTATGTTGCTATAGAGTTAGCGGATAAAAGCCCAATTGTAAATGCTATGAGTCGTTTACGTGTAAACTATCCGTATATTATTAATTTGTTTTACAAAAATATTCAAAAAAATACTAATATAGCATCTTTATCCAAACATAATTTGGATAATTTAAATCCTGAAGAACTATTTGATAACTTTTTTCAGACGCAAAATGGTAGAGCTATGAGTAACGAAGAACGAGATGCAATAAATAAAATATTCATATCTATAAGTGAAGGTGCTGAATCATGAAACCACAACAATTAGAATTTGCAGCTTTTATGTCATATAAGGACAAAACAAAAATTGATTTTACTTTGTTTAATAATGATTTATTTTTAATAAATGGCCAAACCGGTAGTGGAAAAAGTACAATATTTGAGGCAATTAGTTTTGCATTGTATGGAGAGCCTAGTGGTGAATATCGTGAAGCAAATGACCTAAGAAGTGATTATGCACCTAACGATGTTAGAACTTATGTTAAATTCACTTTTGATATTAATGGTCAAATTTATACAATAGAACGTGCTCCTAAACAAATTTTGAAAAAAAGCCGAGGAGAGGGTACTGTAGTAAAAGGAAGTGAAGCTATATTTACTTTGCCAAATGGTTCAGTTATTACTAATATAGGTGAATGTAATACGAAAATAGAAAATATATTAGGTTTAAAAAAGGAACAATTTGCCCAAACTGTTATGATTGCTCAAAATGATTTTATGAGTTTGTTAAATGCAAAGACTGAGACTAGAGAACTAATTTATGAAAAAATATTTAATACTTATAAATATCGTGATTTTACAACAAAATTGAAAGATGAACTTAGTAGTTTTAAAAAACAATTAAAAGATATGCTACTGATACTAAACAATGAATTGTCTTCATTTAATATCTGTAATGAGTACAAAGACTATGATATGTTTTTAAAGAACATTAAAAGTGATGATGCAATTATTAATAATATTGATCAAATTTATTGTGATATGGAACAGTATCATATTCTTTCTAAAGCTAAATTGAAGGCCGAAAAATCTCAAAATGAGCAAATATCTAAACAAATTGAAGACGTAAATAGATCTTTGTATAACGGAAAAACGGAAAATGAAAATATTTTACTGTATATAGATATTAACAATAAATATAAAAACTTATTAGCAGAAGCTGATGAAACAACAAATTTGAATAAAAAATGTGTTTTGATACAACAAGCTATATCTTTAGAAATATTTGAAAAAGATTATATTAATACTTTAACGCAATTTAATGAAGCAAAAGAAAAAGTCACTAAGAGAGAACATGATAATATAAATTTAGAGAATAGTATAAAATTATTAGAATCAGAAAAAGCATCTAGTAAAGGGGATGCATTACTTAGAGATACAATTATTGGAAAAATTAAAACGATTAGTGATTCACTTAATATTTTTAAACAAATTCAGGTAAAAAGTAATGAGCTTAATACTTTAAAATTGGTAGAAAAAGAAGAAATAGATGCTTTAGATGATCAAAAATTAATGAATAGCCGTTTGAAAGAAAAAATTAGAAAAGATAAAGATGACTTAGATAACAATAAGGTTAGTGAAATGAGCATTGCTAATAAAAGGGAAATGCTGAATAATTTAAAAGATAAAAAAAATATTCTTGAAAAAATTTCTCAAGAAACCAAAGAAATAGAAGATTTAGCCTTACAAATTGAAAAATTAAAAAATCTTGTTATTATTCAAGATAAGAGCTAAAGAAAAAAATAATGAATATAGTGAAATATTCAGGAAATATTGTGCTAACATTGCTGGAGTATTACAAGGAGAATTAGTTGATGGTAAGCCTTGTCCCGTTTGTGGGTCAATTACCCACTGTCAAATGGATAAAAAAATTACCAACGATATTACCCAAAAGGATGTAAATAATGCTAAGCAAGAGTGTGATAGTGTTTCTGACTCTTTAGCCCATAATAGTACGGAAATTTCTAAATTTAATAAAAATATTGAAATATTGAAAAATGATATTGATAGATTTACAAAAAGTTATAATATAAAGTATGAAAGTAAAGAAGATATTTATCAGTATATTCATACTACTATTCAAGGAATTGAATCTTTAGAAAATGAGATAAATATTGATCAAAAAGAATTATTAAGAATAGTTGACTTAACAGAAACGTTTAAAGCTAATATATCAGCTGAGGAAACACAAGCAAAACGTATAACGGAATTAGAAAAGCATATTAATGGTATAAATAGTCAAATTGCTGCGCTTAATGGTGAAATATCATCTTTAAAACAAAATATGAAATATCAAACAGAAATTGAGGCAAAGGCTAAAATAAATGAATTTACAAATCAAGTTAAAATAATTACACAAAAACTTTTAGATATTCAAGAAAAAGAAAAAGTAGTTAATGCTAATTATAAATCCAATAAAGATGCGATTAAAGAATTGCAGTTAGTAATACAGTCATTAGCTGTTAAACTTAAAGATACAGAAACTAAATTTATGGAAAAGCTTAGCTCTTCTATACTTGAAACTTCAGATAAATATCAATATTACTTGAATTTTAAAGATAGTTTAGGGATTTTTCAAAAAGAAATTGAAGATTATAATAATAAAAAAGCTAAATTAGAGGGTGAAATGAACTCTTTAGCTAAATATAAAGATAAGCAAATTATTGATTTGCAACAATTCAATATCAAATTGAAGGAGTATAATGATAAATTAGCGCAAAGTGATGCAAGACTAGAAGACATTACGTCATACTTTAAACATAATTCCGAGATTATAAATAAAGTAAGAAATCAAAAAGAAACATTGAAAAAATTGCTTATTAATGTTAATATGTATTCTAATCTTTATAATACTGCGAGTGGTCAATTAAATCAAAAAATGAAAATTACGTTTGAAACATATATTCAAACCGTATACTTTAATTTAATAATTGATAAAGCAAACTTAAGATTTACAAAAATGACTGATAATCGTTACGTATTACAATCAAATCAAGACACAACAGGAATTAAAGAAAAAAATGCTTTAGATATTACGGTATTTGATTATTATACAGGTAAAGTTAGAAGTGCATCATCGCTTTCTGGTGGAGAATCATTTATGGCTACTCTTTGCCTTGCTTTAGGATTAAGTGATGTTATACTTGAGCGAAGTGGTGGAATTAGGTTGGATTCAATGTTTATTGATGAAGGTTTTGGAACGCTAGATGATAATTGTTTAACAAACGCACTTAATGTATTAAATAATTTAAGCAATGGTGAAAGATTAATTGGTATAATCAGTCATGTTGATGAACTAAAAGAATTGATTAATAAACAAATTTGTGTTACAAAAGATGAGAATGGATCTTCTTTAAAAATAATAGCTTAGTTAATTTTGCATATATTTTTAGAAACTAACATTATTCTTAAAATATAACAATTCTAAATGAAATATATGTTATCTTATCTTGACAAATAGCACAAAGTATATTATAATAATAGAGTGATTTATCATAGTGGAAAGAAGAAACGCCCGTTTCTCACCTGATTGGCTAAAGCTGGTAGGTATATGTCGCTTTTATAATGTGATTTAAATAGGTGGGCGTTTATATAAACGCCCATTTTCTTTTGGATATGATAAATAGCTTTTAATATGGAGGTGTTTAATATTAATAAAGTACAAAATCGTAATAAGGATGTTGCCTTAATCAATGAAAAAATAAGAGCATCTAAAGTATTGTTAATTGGTGATGATGGCGAAAAGCTTGGAGTAAAACCAATTAATGAGGCATTACAAATGGCTTATGGATCTGGGTTAGACCTAGTATGTGTAGCTCCTAATGCAAAGACTCCCGTATGTAGATTGATGGATTATAACAAATTTTGTTACGAACAGCAAAAACGTGCTAGAGTAGCAAAGAAAAATCAAACAATTGTAAGTATTAAAGAAATACAAGTGAGTCCCGTAATCAGCGAGAACGACTTTAATACTAAAGTCAAAGCGGGTATAAAATTTCTTGAAAAGGGTAATAAACTTAAAGTTGTATTATCTTTTAGAAGAAGAGCAAGAATGTTAAATGGAGGTCATCCTAATATGGATATGATATATAAATATATGGATGCAGTTAAAGAATATGCTACGGTTGAAAATCAACCTAAGCTTGAAGGCAGAAATGTGGTTGCAATGATGATTGCGAAAAAGGAAAATAACTAAGGAGAGTGAATATTATGCCAAAAATGAAATCACACAAGGGAACGAAAAAACGTTTCAAAATTACAGGAACAGGAAAAATTAAGAGATGGCGTCCAGGCACTAGTCATTTAGCCCCAGGAAAAACTCAAAAAAGAGTTCGTCAATTACGTAAATCTGGTGGTGTTAGCACTTCAGATTTAAAGAGAATTAGACAACAAATTGCAAATATTTAAGTAAGAAAGTAAAGGAGAATAACAATGGCTAGAACAAAAGGTGGGGTCGTTTCCCGTAAAAGACGTAAAAGAGTATTAAAGTTAGCTAAAGGATACTTTGGATCAAAACATACATTATTTAGAACAGCAAAAGCACAAGTAATGAAATCATTGTCATATGCTTATAGAGATCGTAAGGCTAAAAAAAGAGATTTCCGTAGGTTATGGATTGCCCGTATTAATGCCGGTGCAAGAATGAATGATATATCATATAGTAATTTTACGCATGGCTTAAAATTAGCAAACGTTAACATAAACAGAAAAATGTTATCTGAATTAGCAATTCATAATCCTGCTGAATTCAGTAAACTTTGTACAATTGCTAAAAAAGCACTTGCAAAACAAAATTAATATATAATGTGCGGAAATATTTTCGCACATTATTTTTAACAGGAGGTAAATTATGTTTAAAGTTAATGTAAACAATAAAGAAATGGTCTATGAACACAAAATAACTTTAGAAGCAATAGCTGAATCTTTGAATATTAAAGCTTATTGTGCCAAAGTTGATAATCGCTTGAGAGAATTAACATATTATTTAAACAGAAATTCAAAAGTTGAATTTTTAGATTTAAAAGATATTGAAGGTGTAAGTATATATCAAACAACTTTAAGATATTTGTTAGTTTATGCTATTAAGCGAATTGTACCCAAAGGAGTTGTGAAATTTTCTCAAAACATTTCTCGTTCTTTTTTATGCACAGTAAACGGTGTTAGAGAGAATCAAGCATTTTTAGATAAATTAACTGAAGAAATGGATAAAATTATAAAGGAAAATTATCCAATTATTAGAACCAAGGTATCAAAAACTGAAGCTGAAAAAATATTTGCTGGTGAAGGATTTTATGATAAAATTGAAATTTTAAAGTATCGTGAGGAAAATACAGTACATACATATAAATGCAATGATTATTATAATTATATGTATGGGTATATGTTACCAAGTACTGGTTATATTGATAAATTTAAATTGACCCTACATAAACCAGGATTCTTATTACAATATCCAAGAAGTGAAGAAAATGGAGCTATTCCTGATTTTGAAGATTCACCATCATTAAGTTCTGTTATTAATGATGCATATAAATGGAGCAAAACTTGTAGAATTGAAAATTTAGCTAGTATGAATAGTTTTACTAATACAAGAGAATATGTTGATTTCGTAAATATGTGTGAAACTGCTCATAATAATCGTTTGGCATATTTGGGCGATTTAATCAAAAAAAATATTAAGAATATTAAATTAATTGCTATTGCTGGACCATCATCAAGCGGTAAAACAACTTTTTCAAATAGACTTAGAGTTGAATTAATGAGTAGAGGAATATTTCCGCTTTTAATTTCTATTGATAATTATTATAAAGGTCATGATGAAACGCCAATTGATGAAAATGGTAAACTTGATTATGAACATATTGAAGCTATTGATTTAGATTATTTTAATCAGCAATTAACGGAATTGACAGAAGGTAAAACAGTAATTTTACCAGAATATGATTTCAAAGATGGCGAGAGAAAACAAGGTGCCTCAGTAAAATTGGGCAAAAACCAACCAATAATTATTGAAGGAATTCAT
>Ga0172378_10006018_pt1 | contig 11331 bp, 8 predicted proteins | sample GrowelOW332metaG_FD_119755 | JGI IMG/M metagenome (GOLD analysis project Ga0172378, IMG submission 119755) | Groundwater microbial communities from an aquifer near a municipal landfill in Southern Ontario, Canada - Pumphouse #3_1 metaG | ecosystem: Environmental > Aquatic > Deep subsurface >... | reverse complement strand
GGGGTTTTCTCTAGCAAGGGTTCGAATCCCTTCCTCTCCGCCAAATCCAGTTGTCATATGGCAGCTGGTTTTTTGTTTGATTTTTTTATGCTATTGTGATAATATAGTTTTGTGTTATGCGTCAGTAGCTCAGTTGGATAGAGTAGCTGGCTACGAACCAGTTGGCCGGGGGTTCGAATCCCTTCTGACGCACCATAATAACCTTGTGAAATTAGCATTTCACAAGGTTTATTTTTCCCGGTATTTAATGTTATTTATATATATTACTATAACTAAGCAGTACCTGCACAATTTTAGGGTTTCTCATAATTCAATGTGATGCTGTATTTGTTTTTATCATTAGCCAAGCAGTTACATATTTCCAGATTGAGTTGTCAAAATTTTTTTGGAATAAAAAATACCCACAAATATCTTGTGGGTATTTCCATAATCTGTTTTTCAATACTCGGAGGAATGCTATTGTATTCCTTATTTAATAAATTTAAATTTTAATTAAGCAGCTGGTTTTTCTTTTTTCATTATAGCCTTTGCAGCTACGTCTGAAATGTAACCAAGAAGTGCACCAGCAACTAGAGCAACAACAACTGCTGTCCAAGAAGCTTTTTCAAATACATTTCCGCCAAAGAATGCAGCAGCACCTGCGAATGCACCTGGTATGAAGGAAAGAATGCTGATACGAGCCTCTAAAACCATTATTAGACAAGCAATTCCAACTGTAATACCTACAGCTACTGGAAGTGATAATCCTTGCTTATTAAGTAAAGTAAAGCCTTGGATTGCGATGAAAGCCCAAAATGCGCCAACTAAGTTAGCAACTAAAGTTTTAGTTAAGCCTTCAACCTTTGTGCCTGAAGCAAAGTAGCATGCCCAAGAAATGAAACCAATCCAAATAATTAGACCGTAATTAAGGCCTATACCTGCCCAAAGTCCTGTAAGTATTCCAATTGTAATAGCGACAGAAGTTAAATAATCCATAATAAGTCCTCCTCAATAAATTAAATAATAATTTGAAAACGTTTATATTACAATAAATGCCTCCGTGCGATATAATTATACAAAATATTCAGTAAATATAATGCTATTATTTTGATTACTTTAAGTAGTATTTTGACTTCTAAAAAATATAAATATTTTGACAATTTAAAATAATTAATCTATTATGTAATATAAGTGTTACTATAATTTAATAAGGAGGTGGATTTGTGATTCCCAACATAAAGTTTAAGCTTAAAGAAATTATTGACATAGTTTTACTTCAAAATATATTGGACAAGTTTTCGGAAGCAGCTGGACTATCATCTGTGATTTTGGATAAAGACGGTACTCTTGTGGCTAATTCAGGTAGCAGAACAAACTTTTGCAGTTTAATAAGAAGCTCAAGAGGTGGATGTAAGAGATGTATCAGTTCTGATGTATATGGCAGTAAACTCGTAATAAAATCTGGAAAACGTAAAATATATAAATGTCATGCAGGTCTTATAAATATTGCAGCTCCTATAATTATTAAGGATGATTTCGCTGGATGCGTTATATGTGGCCCGTTAAGATGTGAGGAGGGCAAAATTAAGTCGGGTGTAAACTTTGACAGATTGTCGAAGGAGCTAGGTATTGAAGAACAGGTTTTGAATAGAGCTTTAAATGATGTTCCTATGGTTAACTGCAAAAATATAAAGTCTTCTGAAGGTTTTCTCCTTTTGCTTTCTGATTATATTGCAGAATTAGGGGCAAAAGCAGTTCAGTTGCAGATTAATCCTCAGTTTCTTTTTAATACATTAAATGCAATTGCAAGAATGGCTTTGCTTGAAAATGCTCTAAATACCGAGGAATTTATATATACATTTACGGAGCTCCTAAGATCCAGCTTGAAAAATGAAAACAGTATGGTAACTATCGATTCAGAAATAAGCAATATTAAGAAATATTTTTACATTCAGAAAATGAAGTATGAGGATATATTCGATTATGAAATAGATGTAGAACCTTCTATATTAAACTATAAAATTCCTATAATGACACTTCAGTCTGCTGTAGAAAATTCAATAATAAATGTACTTAAAAACACTAATAAAAATGCTGCGATAAAAATTATCGGCAGGAAAAATGATAGTAACCAAATTATTATAGAGATTATTGATAATGCAGCTTACGATTTTGAAGAAAGTACTAATAGCATTATACAATTATCAAACTCTAATAAAAGACTTAAAGACGATGGAATTGAAAATGCCCGTAAAAGAATTATACATTTTTTCGGTAAAGAATATGGAATAGAAGTAAAAACGGATAAAGCTTATGGCACTAAAACTAAAATCAAAATTCCCTGTTCTTAAATAAAAATGTGAGGTGAATATATATTTGTATAATATACTTATTGCAGAAGATGAAAGCTTAGAAAGAAGAGCATTAAAACATATTATCAGCAGGAAGTTAAATCATGTAAATATATGTGGTGAAGCTAAAAATGGATTGGAAGCTATTGAAATGGCTAAAACTAATAATCCTGATATTATAATAATGAACATTGATATGCCTGAGCTTAATGGGCTTGAAGTACAAAGAGAGATACTGAAGTTTCTTCCCAATGTTTTGACAATTATTACTGCATCTTTTGATGATTTTGCATTTACTCAGACCGCAATAAGGTTAAAGGTAATAGATTATCTATTAAAGCCTGTAAAACCTAGTGAACTGATTGAATCTATAAAAAGAGGAATATCAAGAATTAATCTGCAAAGAAATCAGGAAACAGTTAAAGAATGCAATAATACTTTAATACAGGAAGCTATGAGATTTATTGAAAATAATTTCGATCAGGACATAAATCTTGAAGCAGCTGCGGCATTTGTTCATCTTAATTCTCAGTATTTCTGCAGATATTTTAAAAGCAAAACCGGGGTAAACTTTACTGAATATTTATCTTCTCTGAGAATTAAAAAAGCAAAGGAAATGCTCATAGATACCAATGAAAATATTACGGAAATATCAATGAGTGTAGGATATACCGATTCGAGTTATTTTGGCAAGGTCTTTTTAAGAATCGTAGGCATGACGCCAAATAAATTTAGAGCTCAAAATAAAAAACAGCAATTATTAATATTATAATTAAGGTGATGAATAACCCCATGTTTTTAAAAACATGGGGTTAACATGTTTTTTGAAGTAAATAACTAAGTTTTTAATATATACTAATTTAGCCTGATGCTGCATTTTTTTATCATTAATAAAGAAAAAACCACCAGCTGGCAGATACTTATTTTATTAGATTACCTTCTTAATATCTGTATACCTTTATACATATCTTGAATTTATTTGCTTAAAGGATAATCCGACTTTTGCTGCTTTGAAACATTTTTCATTTTTTTCTATATTTTCTTTAATTTTTTCAGTTACCAACCTTTATTATAATGTAGGAAATTATAAAGCAACATTATTTGTGTTCCCATAATCGTGAAAAAGAGTGTTTTTAAATAATTTACAAAAAAATATGTTTATTTCCACTGAATATTTTTTTTGTAGCTTGTACATAATTATAAAAGATTCAAAATCTTTTATGGGGGGTAAGCATAATGAAAAAAATTGTTATTAAAACCGCATCTAAAAAGCAAGGCAAAAAAAATACCAACAAATATATAATCTGCGTAGGTAAAAACTTTTAATATAATTTTGTATTGAAATGTTTCAACAATTTTATACTAAAGGAAGTTTTATTTTTAATATTTTGCTTCTCAGATATAACTATCTTATTTTTAATTGCGTCAGTATATTACTGGCGTATTTTTATGTCTCATTTTAGCAATGTATGAATCTATTTATAGTAATATGTAAAAAATGACATAAAGGTGTATAATGATTTAAAGCTATAAAAAAGCTTTGCAACTTATAGAATGCGGAGGTTAAGCTATGAAAATCAAAGATAGGATAGAAAACCTAAGACAGCTTATGAAACAAAATAATATGGATGCTTACATAATTCCCAGTTTTGATGCACATCAGAGTGAATATGTATCAGAACATTGGAAATGCAGAGAGTGGATATCAGGCTTTACAGGATCGGCGGGCACTGTAGTTGTAACTTTAGACGGTGCAGGGCTATGGACAGATGGCAGATACTATATTCAAGCCCAAAAACAGCTGCAGGGTTCTGGAATAAGTTTATTTAAAATGGCAGAACCAGGGGTACCCTCCTACACTGAATGGTTAAAAAGTAATCTTAAAGAAAAAAGTACAGTTGGTTTTGATGGAAGCGTTTTTTCGACAGATATGGTTAGAGACATGGAAAAAGCATTTAAATCAAAATCTATAGCAATTAAAATGGAAAAAGATTTAATCAATGAGCTTTGGAAGGACAGGCCATCAATCCCTACATATCCTATTTTCATTCATGATGTAAAATATGCAGGAAAATCAAGAACAGAAAAATTGAATGAAGTAAGAATTGAAATGAAAAGAAGCGGGGCAAATTACTTTCTGTTAACTTCTTTAGACGATATTGCATGGCTTCTAAATATAAGAGGAAATGATGTATCAAATACTCCGGTTATAATATCAAATGTAATAGTATCAGAATGCAAGTGCTGGCTGTTTATCAATTATTCTAAGGTTCCTGAGAAGGTTAAACGGATACTGGAATCTGATGACGTGAAACTCCAGGATTATGAGGATGTTCAGCAATTCCTGAATCATCTTTTAAAGAACGATACGGTTATGCTGGATACCAGCAGGGTAAATGCAAAGCTTTATAGTGCCATAAACAGGGATACGGCAAAAATTGAAAGCCCTAATATAACAACTAAATTAAAAGCTGTAAAAAATGAAATTGAGATAGAAAACATAAGATGCTGCGAAATAAACGATGGAGTAGCCATGGTTAAATTTATAAAATGGCTGAAAACATCTATAGGAAAAGAAGAAATTACAGAGATTTCTGCGTCAGATAAATTAGAAGCTTTAAGAAGACAGAATGACTTATGCATTGGTCTTAGCTTTGACACTATAGCAGCATATAAAGATCACGCTGCTATGATGCATTATAAAGCACAAAAGGAAACACAGTATACCCTTAAAAATGAAGGATTTTTTCTGGTAGATTCAGGCGGACAATATTTCAATGGAACTACTGATATTACCAGGACTATAGCATTAGGAAAGCTGACTGAAGTAGAGAAAAGAGATTTTACTCTGGTCCTTAAGTCAAATATTGCACTATCAGAAGCCAAATTTTTATATGGTACCACAGGTTCTAACCTGGATATAATAGCAAGACAGCCTATTTGGAAATATGGTCTGGATTATAAGTGTGGAACAGGTCATGGAGTAGGATATCTTTTAAGTGTCCATGAAGGACCTCAGAAAATAAGCCCAATTCCCAACAATATAGTTTTTGAAAAGGGAATGAATATTACTAATGAACCTGGAATATACAAAGAAGGAAAACACGGTATAAGAACTGAAAATATGATGCTGACACTGGAGGATGAAAAAACAGAGTTTGGACAGTTTATGAAGTTTGAATCCATAACCTATTGCCCTATCGATTTAGATGGAATTGATAAAGATATGCTGACAGAAGATGAAAAGAAATGGCTGAATACTTACCATAAAGATGTATATGCAAAACTTTCCCCTTATTTAAATGAAGAAGAGAAAAGCTGGCTGGAGAAAGAAACCAGGGAAATATAAAATTAAAATCAAAGGGAACCTGAGGGTTCCATTATACTGCCATGTCTCATATCAAAGAGCAGATAATAAAACTTTACATCTAAAAGATTTCTTAAATCTAATAATTTATTTTGATTGTCAATTTCCTTAGATAGCTGAGTTTTTTCATTAACTAATTTATTGTTTGTATTTTTAATTCATCTATTGTTTAATGTATATGTAATAGTATAATAAAATTGTAATAAATTATACTGACTGGTCATATACTAATATGTTTGGAGTGATATAGTGAATAGTACTAAAATGAGCATTTTTAACTCAGCTATAAAAGTATTTTCAGATAGTGGGTATGATGGTGCTACAATGGATGAGATTGCAGCATATGCAGGGGTTGCTAAGGGAACCTTATATTATCATTTTAAAAGTAAGGAAGAAATCTTTAAATATATAATAACAGAGGGAATGACTCTTATAAAAGAGGAAATGGAAGAAGAAGCCTCTAAAGCTGAGGATTCTCTTACAAAGATTAAAATAATGTGCAAAGTACAGCTTAACTTAGTCTATGAAAACAGGGATTTTTTTAAAGTTATCATGAGTCAGCTTTGGGGTAAAGAAATAAGACAAATTCAGCTCAGAGATTATATTGAAAGTTATATAGTAACTATTCAAAAATATCTTGAAAATGCAATGGCTGAAGGCGCAATTAAAAATGGAGAAGCATCTTTTATGGCCTATACTTTTTTTGGGACCCTTTGCTCAGCTGCGGTATATGAGCTTATTAATAAAGATAAAAAAGAAGTAGCTGAGGTTGTGGATAATCTTACAAATTACATATTAAAAGGCATTGAAGCATAAGCTGGGTGGGTTGAAAATATTTCAGCCTTCTTTTTTTTACCTTGGAGAACCTAAGATTCCTTAGAGAAAATTACCTAAGTATATTTTGTTTACAATTTGTTCATTGACAATTTTACAGGAAGAGAGTATAAATAATACTGACCAGTCAGTTTATACTGAACAGTCAGTATATAAATGTATTTGCTAGGAGTGATAACATGAATTTTCTCAAGATAGCATGGAGAGACATATCCAGTATTTTTAAAAACAGATTTATAAGAGTATCTGTTATAGCAATCATAATTGTGCCTCTTCTTTACAGCCTATTATACCTGGCAGCTTTCTGGGATCCATACAGCAAACTTCAGAATGTATCAATAGCAGTTGTAAACTTGGATAAGGGAGCCCTCGACAATGACAAAACTGTAAACTATGGTAATGATATTATTGTTAACTTAAAGGGGAATAATAAAGTAGGCTGGAAATTTACAACTTTAAGCCAGGCTGAAAAAGGTCTTAAAGGTAATGATTATTATGCAGTCTTTATTATTCCGGAGGATTTCTCTCAAAAATCCTTAAGTGCCAAAATTGGAAAACCGGAGCAGCCAAAGATAATTTATTCATCAAATGACAAGAAAAACTTTATAGGGTCTCAGGTAGATGCTAAAATTGCCTTAGAGCTTAAAGATGAAATCTCTAAAAATATTACTGATGAGTATACAAAAGTAACCTTTGACAATCTGTATGATTTACAGGATGGTCTTAATAAGGCTGCTGACGGAAGCAATGAACTTTATACCGGAATAACTTCAGCAAAAGACGGAAGCGGAGAATTAAAAGATGGCCTTCAGCAGATGAATGACAAAGTGCCTGAGTTGTCAGATGGAGTGTCAAAGCTTTTTACAGGATCTTATAGCTTAAGTAAGGGAATTGTAGACGCTAAGACTGGTGCGTCTCAGCTTAATAAGGGAATAGGATCACTAAATAGTCAGATTCCAGCGCTAACTTCTGGAATCAGCAAATTAAATGATGGCTCTTACAAACTTAAAAGTGCCTTAAAAGATGCCCAAAGTGGCAGCAGCTCATTAAAAGATGGATTAAAAACTGCAAGTGCTGGAGCAAGTTCTATTTACAATGGGATAGTAACTGATACTAAAGACAGCTCCGGTAATCCATTAGGATTAAAAGCAGGAATGAATGCATTTAATTCAGGATTAAAAAACCTGGGTAATGCCATAACAACTACTGAAAATGATCCAAATGGTAATCCGGTAGGATTAAATGAAGGAGCTAAAGCCCTTGACCAGGGAATAAATACATTGAACACTGCGCTGAATACAACTGCAGTTGACAGTAACGGGAATCCCCTGGGAATAAAATCAGGAGCAGCAGGTTTAGCTGCAGGAGCGAAATCAGTTTCAGATGGCGTTAATAAAATGATAACCGGGGTAACAGGTACGCAGACTGGAATTGCAGCAGCTCTTCAGGATTATATAAAGAATCATCCAGAGGCTGCAGGTGACAGCGATATACAAAAGATTTCAGCAATACTTACAGCATCTAATACACCGGAAGCAGCAGCTCAAATATCAGCGCTTAAGACAGGGGCTGAAAATTTAAGTACAGGAGCACAAGGCTTAAGTACCGGGATAACCGCTTTATCAGGAAAGGTTAATTCTTCACTGGTACCTTCATCCGCAAAGCTTGCAGCAGGAACAAGTCAGGTTAGTGCAGTCTTCAGCAGCCAGTTACTGCCGTCATCTGAAAAGCTGACCAGCGGAGTTGCTGCTGTAGGTGATGGAATGGGACAGCTTTCCAAGGGCATAGCAGATGCAGCATCAGGTTCAGCTGTACTAAATGATGGATTAACAGGGATCAACAGCGGTGCATCTGATCTTAATATTGGAATCAGTACTTTATACAGCAAGATGCCGGATTTAAGCAGCGGAATTAATATTCTGTATACAGGTTCCGGTAAATTAGTTAAAGATGGAATGATTCCGCTATATAATGGATCACTAAGCCTTAAAAATGGACTAACATCATTAAAAAACAGTATACCTTCACTTTCAGATGGGGTACAGGAACTCTTCACTGGTTCTGGAAGTTTATATGATGGATTGGTTCAGCTTCAGGATGGTTCAAAAGAGCTTTATGATAAACTACAAGGCGGCAGTAGTGAAATTAACAAAAGTCTTGTTAATGACAGCAGCACTATGGGTAAGTTTGTATCAGATCCGGTTATATTGGATGAAAAGCCAATCAATGCAGTTAAAAACTATGGAACCGGGTTCACTCCATATTTTATACCGCTGTCCTTATGGGTTGGAGCAATAATGATGTTCTTTGTAATTACCGATAAGGTTGACAGTGATATAGAGGCATCATCCGCTTCCATAGCAGCAGGTAAATTTTTATCCTATGGTTTTATTGGAATTCTTCAGGCAGTGCTTGTAAGCACAGTAGTTCTATTATTAGGCTTAAAGCCGCATAATATAGCAGCCTATTTCTTGTTTAATATATTTATGTCCTATGTATTTATAGCAATTATACAAAGTCTTGTATTTTTACTGGGACAGGCAGGAAAACTGTTATCAATAGTGCTTTTAATATTACAGCTTACATCCTGTGCCGGAACATTCCCACTGGAGGTTGTTCCAAAATTCTTTAAAGTAATAAATCCTTATTTGCCGTTTACTTACTGTGTATCTGCTTTAAGGGAAATTATTTCCGGATCAGATAATATGATAGTAATTAAGGATGTTACAATACTTGCAGCAGCACTTGCAGTTTTCTTATTAATTTCTATATTAATGAAAGGCCGTGCAGACAAGATTCAGGAAAAGTTAAAGGAAATGGAAACACAAACAGCATAATTTATAGAGGAGCAGTATAAAATTAAAACTGCTCCTTTGCTTTATCATTTTTTATTCTTCTTTTTCATCAATATACCCCGGTTAATTATTGAAGTGCCATACTTTTGCCGTATGGTATCTACAGTATTTTCTAGTTTATAAATCTTTTCCATGTCATTCTTTTCATCCTTGATCTCAGGAAGCTGAAACATGGATATCTGTTTAGCCCCTGTCTCTTCATCAAATCCACTGATGCTTATTCCAAGCAGCCTCACCTTTAAAACTTCATTCCAATTTTTCTTTAGGAGATCAATTCCTGCAGAATAAATTTCTCTGGTCAGGTTTGTTGCAGGTACTGATTTTTGCCTGGTGATGGTCTGGAAATTAGAATATTTAATATTTATTTGTACGGTGCGGCCTTTCTTTCCATATTTTCGCGCGGACATCCCAATTTCATCTGAAAGCTGCATCAAAACAAGCTTTGCCTGTTCTATATCTGAAATGTCCTTAGACAGCGTAGTAGACCGGCCTATTGATTTCATGTCACCTTGTGAATGAGGCGTAACAGGTGAGGTATCAATGCCGTTAGCAAGCTGAATAATATCAGCTCCTGTTTTGCCCAGCTTTTTTATAATATTATCCCTGCTTGAAAGTGCAAGATCTTCAATAGTTTCAATTCTCATGCTTTGAAGTTTTTGAGCAGTCTGCTTACCAACACCATACATAGATTTAACCGGCAGAGGCCATAACTTCTCCTTAATATCCTTCTTCCAAAGTTCCGTAATGCCTAAAGGCTTTTTCATGTCCGAAGCCATTTTTGACAGGAATTTATTTTCAGATATACCTATTGAACACCATAAGCCCAGTTCGTTTTTGATGCGTTCCTGAATATTTTCTGCGGACTTTTCAGGCTTACCGAAGATTCCTTCACACCCCGTCATGTCCAGCCAGGCTTCATCAATGCTGTTTTGCTCAATAACAGGAGTAAACCTGGAAAATATATTCATGACTTCTCCGGATATCCTTTCATAAAATTTATGATCAGGAGGAATAAGAAGCAGGTTTGGGCAAAGCTTTAGCGCTTCATGAAGAACCATAGTAGTTTTAACTCCAAACTTTCGTGCTTCATAATTTGCAGTTAATATAATTCCTGATCGGTTTTTAGGATCCCCTGCCACTGCAGCAGGTTTGCCGATAATTTCAGGATGACGTGTTTTTTCACAGCTTATGAAAAAGGCATTCATATCTACAAGGAAAATGACTCTCTGCATATTTACACCTACCTGTTTCTCACTTGACTCTTAAAAATATTACTCGCTGTTATTCTCAAGATAAGTATAGCTTTTAAAAGCTGTAAGTTCAAAAAAAATTTAAATAAAGATATGATTTACTGTTTATTGTTATATAATTAAGACAGAATAGATAAAGGAGCAGGAAGAAATGGCAAAATTATTATATCAGGGACATGGAAGTTTCCGCATTACAACAGATGAAAATATTGTAATAGGAGCAAACAATTCTATTCCTATACATATGGCACCGGGTATGCTCTTGATGCAGGGAAAGCTGTAAAATTTACAGCAAAGAATAGGCTGATTGTTAAGGCAGGAGAAGAAATAAAACTTAATTAAAATCGTAATTTAAAGAGTAAAAAAATTTATTTAATAAGGAGCTATTTATGTATAAAGTAGCATGTACAAGCAGTATTTATAGTTTTTCCAAGGATAACAAACCTGTTTTAAACATTAAAAGCGGCGTTGAAGTTTTAATTGAAACCATGGACTGCTTTTCTAATCAGATTCAGACTAAGGAGGATAGGCTGGAAACCATGGACTGGAACCGTGTAAACCCGGCATCCGGGCCTATCTTTATTGAAGGAGCAGAGCCTTATGACACACTGAAAGTTACAATAAAGAAGATTGAAATAAACAATAAGGTAGTTTTGTCTACTGGGGAGAATTTAGGGGTTCTTGGTGGAAAACTT
>Ga0172378_10006017_pt1 | contig 11333 bp, 6 predicted proteins | sample GrowelOW332metaG_FD_119755 | JGI IMG/M metagenome (GOLD analysis project Ga0172378, IMG submission 119755) | Groundwater microbial communities from an aquifer near a municipal landfill in Southern Ontario, Canada - Pumphouse #3_1 metaG | ecosystem: Environmental > Aquatic > Deep subsurface >... | reverse complement strand
TGAACGACGTACATTGTAATCTTTCTTTTTAAAAAATATTGTGAGCAAAAGCGGTGTTAAAAGAGCAATATAAATAAATATACGGTGTGTTAAAGAGAAGTCATCAGCAGATACTCCCAAATAACCAACTAGTGTTGATAGTAAATTCACAGGGAATACAACTAACATAGTAAGTGGAAGAATTATTACAGCCCATTTTAAATCATTTTTCCAGTTAGACCAGTTTTTCTCTTTTATTCTATTCACTAAATAATAAGTAGCAAAAGCAGACATAACAACTATTTGCAACAAGAAAATTATTGAACGGCTACTCACAAGCGAGTAGTCATTTCCCTGCATAGCAATCAAATTTAAGCGGAAGAAAATAACATTTAAAATAATTACAATAGGAAGTACAAATCCAATTAAATTATCAATAGTACGAACTCGAACAAAACAAGAAGTTAAACAAAGTAGTATACCAACAGCAAAGAACCAACGTAAAAAAGTCACTAGATAAAGTTGTGTGGATGTTATGTCAATATTTCCGTTCATAACTCCGCCAACAATACTATCTATCATATCATATGAAAACAATTGATAGAAAAAAAGACCAAAACAGATTACACCTAATATAGATATAATCCATTTTTTAGTTTTTTCATTCCCCTTAAAAGACAGAAAAATCATAGCAACAACAGCAACAATAATACCAAGTGATGTATATAATTCTATCATTTTTCCTCTCCATAATTTTTTCGTGTCTAATAATTAGCAACTCTGTTGCCCACTTGTTAACTTTAATTTAAAAAGACAAATTTCACATTATAATGTTTAATTAAAATCTTTTATTAATGTATTTCCTTAGTTAAACAATAATTTAATAATTATAAAAAATATTTAAAACAATCAAAATACTATAAATTTTGTTTACCTATATAGTATTTTTTATCATTTTAGCAAAAATATTTACAAAAAGCAACATTATTCCCAATATTTAACTAAATAAAAAGGGCAGTGATTTTCTGCCCTTAAAAAATTTATAAAATTATTCAACTATTTTTCAAATTTAAAAAAATTAAAAACTATTAAAAACAAAGATTGCTAACTAACAGTCTTTATGTTAGTTGCAAGTACTACAAAACTTATCGTCTGTTCCTCACCATCTCTCAAAAGATTTATGGTAATTTGGTCACCTACTCTAATAGTAAGCATACTATCTACCAAGTCATAAATTCTATTTATTTCAGTTTCATCCGAGTTTATCTCAACTGACAATACAGTATCATCCGCTTCAAGCCCTAAGGTGTGTGCATAACTATCATCCTCCACAGTATTAATTAAAACATCTTCTTTTATCTTAGTAGTAGCGGTGTCCTCATCAAAATACGCACTAGAATTTGAAGATTTTAAACTTATACCTAAATACAACTTGCCTACGCTAGAACCATCATTTTGTTCATAGTTATATATTATATTATCTGCCACTTTTACTACCAAGTCCATAGGAATTGCATAACCTATGTTTTCAATATCATCATCTATGGTTTTCGCATTTACAATTCCTATCAATTCACCATCATCATTATACAGTCCACCACCAGAATTACCCGCATTAACTGCGGTATCAATTCTCATAACACGAAAACTTAAAGTCGTTTCATTATCTGCTGCAGTCATTGTAATATATTCACTATCTACACTAACTACACCATTTGTTACACTTATACCCTCAGCCTCTGGATTTCCAATTGCAATGGCTGTTTCGCCAACAGAATAGTCATCAGCAACATCCACAGCCCTGCAATCTCCTGTAATAAAAGCATTATTAGTTGCTTTCAAAATCGCTATATCATAAGTCATACTTCCCCCAACATATTCACATTCTATTGCATTATCACCATAGTCAACAATAGGATATCCCTCACTTCCATACACATAGTTTCCACTACTATCTGTTTCATAACTAACATTATATTCACTACCATATAAATAAGAGTAAATACTACTGCCTATATTATCCGAAGTTTCACTATCACTATCATAAATTACATGATAGTTAGTTATTATGTAAACCTCTCCCGTTGTATTATTCAAGTCATAAATTACTCCCGCACCCGCAGATACAGTAGTAGACTTTGTTTCTGTGGTTTGATTAGTAAATGGATTATAACCAGTAGTAGTTACCACAGGAAATTCTGCATAAATACTTACCGCAGATAATAAAGCCTCGTTGGTCGCAACAGTTACCTGATCCTCATCAACACTAATTGATAAATATTCTTTCAAAAACTCCCAGTAAGTACCTGCATATCCATTTTCAACAGCACTAGCATAGATATCATCTAAGGTTACATCTTCCCCATCCGTGCCATCTTCCCCATTAGTGCCATTTTTTATAGTAAAAGTACTAGTAGTGTCATCCGAATATGTAATAGTATAGATATCATTTACCCCATCTGAACTAGTCTTTTCGATGGATACCACAGATGCCGTATTTTCATTATTTATAGAACAACTACCAAACAAAAATATAGGCACTAATAAAAGAATGAACATTATCACTTTAAAATATTTTTTTTCTTTTGTTTTTTTAATCTCTTCCATTTTTCTTCTCCTATAAACTTTCTATGATAAATCAACAACCCTATCATAAACTTGCCGATTTATTAAACCTGTTTTAAGTATAAATCAACACTTCTTTCTTTTCCAAACCTGTTTTAATGATATTCAACAATTTGAATAAAAATTTTTCTCAATAAATCTGTTTTATCATTTAAACTTATTTATTACCAACCCTGTTTTGTAAAATTACACTGTTACTTTCTTATCTATATAAAATATCTACCTAACTTTTATCTAACATACTTTCATTTTTTTCTTATTCTATTTTTTATAACACTTTCATTTTTTCTAGCATATTCTAGTTGTTCCATAGTACTTTATTTTGTATCTAGCATATTTTCATTTCTTTTCCAGCATACTTATTTTTGTATCTAGCATATTTTCATTTCTTTTCTAGCATACTTATTTTTGTATCTAGCATATTTTCATTTCTTTTCTAGCATATTTTCATTTTTGTATCTAGTCTTAGCATATCTCACCAACCTTATTGCCTATAAATTTTCTGCTTCTATCAACTTTCTTCACCAATATTTTTATTTTCCACTTTATTAAGGTCATAATCTTCATCAAAAATTAGAATCTTCTCTTGCTCTATCTCAGGTGACTTTGCCTCTACCACTTCAATCCCCTTATATCTTTCTTGTTGTTCTATTTTATCTTGCTCTATCTTTTCCTCTATTGTGATTTCACTAAAATTATTCACATCCTCTTCTTCACCAAAGGATAACAATCTATTAATTTCCTCATCTGTAAAAGATTTATCTCCGTCATCAATAAGTACTTCGGTCATTTCAGTTTCAAACTTATTACGTTTTATACCTATATATATAACTGAAAGCACCCCTATGCCAGAAACAAAAAATATCAACACACTATCCACTGTGGAAAGTATAGTTGAAAACATATATTGAAGTGGAATATCATCCATAGTCATTTCCATTCTTTCACCACTTGGCTCGACGGTAATATTTGTTAGTAAATCATCACCACTTACCACAAAATCATCAGGGGGTGTCATCATTCCAAAACTAGATGATGATGAAAAAACACTTCTTTCGCCTGTCAATAAAGAGCCAAAATTTGTGCAATATTTAGACACGCTAGACCAAAAGTTATTACTCCTTGCTCCACCAAAATCTCTTGAACTTACTACAATAGAAACCTGTTCATCAGACATATTACTGAACATACCACTAGAAGATTTTGAACTTACCGAAGACATCGAACCTACCAATGCTATGCAAATAATTATAAGTGCAATAGCACTATCGAACTTTGGAATTTTAATATGATTTTTCTTGATAACACTTTTGTTTAATCTTCGTTCTGCCAAGATAGCCAAAAAGAACAATCCCACATATGCTATCATCAAAAAAATCAACAAAGGTGAATACACAAAGTACATAATAGGAATTAAAATTACCACTAATAATTTTAATATTATAAACAATTTTGGACTCATCGTGTGGTCCCATTTTTTTCGAGAAATATTTAATGAATCCTGTATTTCCATTTGAGATAGTTTTTTCTTTTTTCCTCTACTTGCCATACATCACCTACTCGCTTCTCAATGAATCAACTGGGTCAAGGTCAGCAGCCCTCATTGCTGGTGCTATACCTGCAAGTACGCTAATACCTACACTGGCTACTATGCCTAACAAATAGTACAGAATATTGTAACTAATTAACGTACTACCCAAGGTTACGGAACATATAATATTTACTATACAAGAAAGGGCAAAGCAAAATCCAACACCAAAAATTCCAGCCATTAAACCAAGTATTCCAGCCTCAAAAATAAACATCCTTTTTATGTCACTTTTTCTAGCACCAATAGCACGCAAAATACCAATTTCCTTTGTTCGTTCTGCAACACTAATATATAGAACAATAAATATCATAATGGCTGAAACAACCATAGATATAGCACTAACGCCCATCAACACATTCGTTCCTAAATCTATATATTCCAGCACCGTTTCAGCACTATTATCTACCTGATATACATTAAAGCCTAATGCTTCCAAATCACTAGCAACTGCTGAAACATAAGTTACATCTTCCACGGTTATGTATAATCTGTTTACCGAAGTACTTGCAGTAGAATATAGGCTAATCAATCCACTTTCTGTAACGTATACATTACTAGCACTTGCATCATTTGAACTATCATCATAAATACCTGTTACAGTATAGGTTTTTGTAACTCCTGAATATCCAACAATAAAATCATTGCCAATGACAGAAATAATAGAAGTACCACCCGTAAGTTCACTTGCCAAGGTTTCGTTTATCATAATCTCAGTTGAAGTAGAAGGTGCATCTCCATACAATAGACTAGGAGAAAAATCATCATAACAAGCAGTTAAATTATCTATTGAACCTATTTCACTTCCATATATGTAACTTGAATCAGTAATTAAATAAGATTGTGTTATACTATCTATCCCCTCAATCTCTTCTACATTAGACAATTCAGTAGTAGTAAATTTTGTATTCAAAGTTTTGTATGCAGTTATCTGCAAAGACTCTAAATTTGTAGCATAAACACTATTCACATAACTAGTAATTCCACTGCTTAAACACAGGATTAAAACTACTGCCGCTATCCCAATAGACATTCCCAAAGATACTAACAAACTCCTACCTTTTGTCTGCTTTATGTTTTGAAAGGCCAACCGAGCAACATCCTTATTTTTTATACTCTTTGGCTTAACCTCTTTATCTCGTTTGCTATCAATATGTATCTTATTTTCAACTCTATCCTCTATTATTTTTCCATCTTCCATTTTGATAACACGACCACATTCAGAAGCTACTTTCTGACTATGTGTAACAATAATTACCAACTTACCAGACTCTGCAATTTTACGCAGAATTTTTAAAACTAAATCGGCTGAGTTTTTATCCAAAGCCCCCGTAGGCTCATCTGCCAAAATAATAGTAGGGTTATTTGCCAATGAACGAGCAATAGCGACACGCTGTTTTTGTCCACCACTAAGTTGGTTAGGCATCTTTCTTGCGCAACTACCCAAACCTACCATTTTAAGCAAATCCATAGCCCTTTCTTGTCTAACCTCAGGGACTATATCGCTAACCGCCATAGCAATTTCTACATTTTCCAATAAATTCATATGTGAAATAAGGTTGTAATTCTGAAAAATTAGCCCCACCTTTTTCTTTCTGTAATCGTCCATTTCCTTTTCAGAAAAGTCACGAATAAAAGCACCCTTTATAATCACAGAACCTGAATAATCAGTATCCAAACCACCCAATATGTTTATAAAAGTAGACTTACCACACCCAGACTCACCTAGTAATGCTACTAAATCTCCACTTTTAAATTCAATATCAACACCCTTCAAAACCTCTTGCTTTTGAGTTTTTGTAATATTGTAACTTTTACGCAAATTCGCTACTCTCAATAAAGCCATTTGCTATCTCCTCATCTTTTATAGATAGCAGTTTATTATTGAAATGTGTACTTTGTGTGAAAAAAGAAATTATTTTTTATATATTATTATACATAATAAAAAAAGAGGATTAACCTCTTCTAAAATTTTTAAAAAATTCAATAGAAATTACCAAAGATACTAACAAAATCCTACCTTTTGTCTGCCTTATGTTTTGTGCATAGTTGCAATAGTTTTAATTCTATTTTTAAACAATAAAAGCACTCGTTTGTTAACTAAATTTTATAAAAAACTTACTACCTTTCCCAATTTCACTTTCTACACCAAATTTAAAATTGTAATGTTCTAATATTTGTTTTACTATTGCCAAACCAATTCCACTTCCAGCAACCGCCCTTTTAGATACAGTAGATCTAAAATGTCTGTCAAAAATTTTCTCTTGGTCTTGCACTGATATGCCAATACCTTTATCAACAACATCCAATTCAAATTCTTTATCTTTATTTTTGAATAGTTTTACACTGATATTTTTATTGTCTGCGGAATAGTTCACAGCATTGTTAATTAAGTTTGTTACCACTTGCTCTATCCTTACCTTATCCGCACTAATAATAAATTTCTTTGGATAAACAAAACTAAAAGTATACCCCTTACTCTCATATTCTTTTTTGTAATGATTTTCAAACTTAATAAGACTGTCCACGAGATTGAATTCTTCATTTTTGTATGTCATTGTATCCATTTGCATCTTCGAGAGGTCAATCATATCATTAACTAAAATTTCTAATCTATTTGTTTCTTCAGCTATAATTTTTAAATGCTCCTGTCTTTTTTGTAAGTCATCACCACTATAATCTTGTAACAATTCAGTGTATGACTTTATAACAGTCAATGGAGTTCGCAATTCGTGGGATACATTTTGAATAACCTCTTTTTGTATATCCTGCCCTTTCTTAATTTCACCAATAGAATAGTTCAAGGTTTTTGAAAGTTGTTGCACCTCAGAATACCCACTAGTATGAAAAGTTATATCCAAATTGCCCTTAGACAATTTCTTCGCTTGTTCAGACAATTCCATAATCGGTTTAGATATATTCCTAGATAGAAAAACAGATAATATAACCGTTACAATAAGTCCCACGAGCGTGATAATTACTAATGTAAAAGATAGCACTTCAACAGTAGAATCGGTAGGACTAACAATAGCATTAGTATACATATAAACATTTTCATCATCAATAACTTTAACCTGTCCATATGTCAAAGTAGTATTATTTGCTTCCATATTTGTAAATTCAACAGTAGTATCTGAGCCTAATTTATTTATCATTTCCCCCAAATCTGCACCTAATCGTTGAATATCTGTCGTTCGAGCGGTAGAAAACAATATGCTTGCATACTGTCCAGATTCAGACTCTTCTACCGTAAAAATAATGCACGTACATCCCGTTGAGTTAGAAAGTTCTAAAATTCCTTCAAAATTATTTTCATCATAATATTGTGATATTTCGTTGTTTACACTCTCTACCTCATTAGTCTTAATTGTCTCGTAAATCTTATCATAAAACAAAACTTGTAACAGCCAAATTAACATAAAAATCACAACTAAAACCAACATAAATCTTAGCATTACTTTGTATCTTATACTATTAAAATTCATTTTCTTTTTCAAGTTTTATCCAACCTTTTTCTTTCGTTGTTTTATAAATTTTTGCTGTCGTTTTTTAGTAATTTTTTATTTTCTAATTAATTTTTGCTTTTGTTTTTTGTTGCTTTTTGCTTTTAGTTAATTTTTTTCGTTTTTTATGATTTTTGTTGTTTTTAGTTATTTTTTCTGTCGTTTTGAATAAATTTTTTATTTTCTAATATTTTTGCTTTTAACTCTCTACTAATTTTTTAGTAATTTTTATTCGCTTTGCAAATTGTTTTTACTTTTCGCCTTTGACTTTTCGCCAAATTACTTTCACTATTTAATCAAACTTTATTATAAACAAGTGTTTTTTATGTGAAAAAATATTATTATAATTTTTTAAGAATTACGGCTCAATTTTTGCTCTCTAAAATTTGTTTTTTATTTTTAATTTGAAGTAAGATTTCATCATAACTTAAATATTTTTTTATAAAGATTTTAATTTAATTTTATTGTTTTTATCATAAATTTTTTATTTAACAAACTGTTTTTATGAACAAAACAATTAATTTTTATTTTTTGTTTTACCATCTAAAATTTGTTTTCAAACTTATATCCCAAGCCTCGAATTGTTTTTATGTAATCCCCGCAAGACTGCAAATCTGCCCTTAACATTTTTATATGAGTATCAATAGTTCGCTCATTTTTTTCATAGTCCCAGCCCCAAACTTCACTTAAAATTTTATCACGAGATACTACAACATTTTTATTCTTTATAAGCAACAAAAGCAACTCATATTCCTTGCCTGTCAACTTCACTTCTTTATCGCAAACAAAAACTTTATGACCACTTAAATCAACTTTTAAATCATCAATGTTCATATAGTCAGCAAAACCAGTTGTTCTTTTCAAAACCGCCTTAATTCTAGCAACAACTTCCTTTGGAGAAAAAGGTTTAACAACATAATCATCTGCCCCCAAATCAAACCCTTTGAGTTTATCATATTCCTCCCCTTTCGCACTACAAAATATAACGGGTATGTTTTTCATTTCCTTTATAGCCTTTATTGTCTCAAAACCGTTTAAATTAGGCATCATTATATCCAAAATAATACAATCATAATTAGTCTTTTCTACCTTTTCAACCGCCTTCATACCATCGCTTGCGGTATCCACAATAAAGTTATTGTACTCACAATATTCCTTCAAAACATTCACAATGCTAGGCTCATCATCAACAATCAATATAGTGTTCATATTCTTACCCTCTTTTGTTTTTGTAATTCAAAACAATTTATCTACATATTTTTTGCTGTTATCCAAAACTTAACTTTTAAATTCAATTCAAACTATCAAATCCAACTTGATTATTAAATTTAAATTGATTTTTTGTAAATCCCATTTAATTTTCATAACTCAGCACTAAATAAAGAAAACCTCAAAATTCAAAAATTTTTCCTCTTAAATTAAATTTTTCCTCTTTTACGAAATCATTTATTAAATAAAAATAAACATACTTATTCACAACATTTAACACTTTTTTAAAAAAATTAAAATCAATTGTATAATAAAATGTATTTCATCAAAAACAAAAACATATATCATATTATATCAAAAATTTTCATCTTTTGCAATATGATACTCTCCGAATGTGAAATGAATGTGAAATATGAAATAAAAAGTAGTAATTAATTACTACTTTTTATCTTTTGTAATTCCTTCAACTTTTTTATCTCAAAAACAATTCCCATAGATTTCATTATATTAGAATACATTTGTTCTCTAAATTTTTCTTTAAACTTTTTAATTAAAGAAAAATATTGATCTATAAATTCACTATATTGGGATTTAGATAATAGTAATTTAAAAATAATTATAACTGATAAAACATCATTTTGTCCTTTTATATATCTATTTGTAGTTAAACTTTTTTCTATACCCAAAAATTCATATATATTTTTTAAATCACCATGAGCAATAAAGTGACGTGTATTAAAATTGTAAACTCTTTCATTATGTGCACAAGCATTTCTAAACAAGGTTAAAACAGATAAAGAACTTTCCATCAACTTGGGCTTTATACCAAAATAGTGTGATATTAAGTATTGATCAGGCTGTTTCATTTTTAAATAAACTAAACTTATAGTTCCTAAAGGTAAAACATTGCTAATAATCCAAAAAGGATAAAATCCATAATTTTTATAGTACCAAACAATTGAAGCTTGCTTATCTTGTTGATTTCTTAATGTTTTCAATATTTCTCTTTTTAACTGATAAAATTTTATATGAACTTCATCATCTTTTTTAAAATTCTTTTTACATAAATATTCTGTTTCTTTAATTCCATATTTACTAGATATTACTTCAGATAATCTAGCTTTTATATTTATTTCTATTTCAGTTATATAACGTAATAACAAACTTTGTAAAGCATGATCAAATCTATACAATTCGTATAATTCATCTATACTGGTTTCCTCTATAAATTTTGTATATTCTTGTTGTCCCTCACAAATTTTAACAATAAAAGGCTCCCTATATCCATTTATTAACTTATAATAACCAATTTCTCCTAAATATCTTTTTGCTAATGTTTCATGTTTTATTTCTAATCCTTTGCTCTTTAAATGTTTTATTTGTTGTTCAATCGTTAAATAAGCTTTCTCCTTTGACAAGTTTTTATCCTCCAATTAATTGATTTTATTTTAACATAGCAAAAACAATAAGGCAATTATATTTAATAAAAAAACTCCAGGCCCGCGGGTTGCTGGAGTATGATCAATCTTGAGCAAGATCTCTCATTGCTCACGTATATGTTAACATTTCGTTAACCACATGTCAATACATTTTTTAAAATTTTTTATTTTTTGAACAAATAAAAAACTCCAGGCCCGCGGGTGACTGGAGTATGATCATTTAATATTATGCTCATTTTTACAAAAAGTTTACAAGTTTGCATTATAGTTATAATAATTTATTATATACTCCGAAGATTTGACACAGTTTTTGACACAGTTTTTTTGCCGTTTTTATGCAAAAATTAGAAAATTAAAAAAATTCAGAAAATTAAAAAAACTATAAAAAATTTTTAAAAAAATTAGCAGGAAAAAAGAAAACCCGGACTCAACTTATTAAAAGTTAAAATCCGAGTTTATGGCTTAGGTAAGCCGTTGTTGTTTGGTGGGAGTAAGGGCGCGACGCGTTAAGAAAACAATCCAGTGAATTGTTTAGCCAAAGCGAGAAGTAACTTTAGTTACGACTGGCGTGAAAGTGAACGCAGTGAACGGTGCGAACCCTTGGGTTCGAATCCAACACAAAGTGTTCATTTGCAAAGCAAATGCTGACCTCCTACAAAAAAAGAACGGGGCAAACCGTTCTTTTGTGTTTGGTGGGAGTAAGGGCGCGACGCGTTAAAAAAACAATCCAGTGAATTGTTTTTAGCCAAAGCGAGGAGTAACTTTAGTTACGACTGGCGTGAAAGTGAAAGCAGTGAACGGTACGAACCCTTGGGTTCGAATCCAACACAAAGTGTTCATTTGCAAAGCAAATGCTGACCTCCTACAAAAAAAAAGAACGGGGCAAACCGTTCTTTTGTGTTTGGTGGGAGGTCAGGGATTCGAACCCCGGAAGTCGTCAGACAACAGATTTACAGTCTGCTCCATTTGGCCGCTCTGGAAACCTCCCAT
>Ga0172378_10006016_pt1 | contig 11334 bp, 9 predicted proteins | sample GrowelOW332metaG_FD_119755 | JGI IMG/M metagenome (GOLD analysis project Ga0172378, IMG submission 119755) | Groundwater microbial communities from an aquifer near a municipal landfill in Southern Ontario, Canada - Pumphouse #3_1 metaG | ecosystem: Environmental > Aquatic > Deep subsurface >... | reverse complement strand
TTGAGGCCCCACTTCCCCCGGTACCTTTTGTAGAAGAATCTGTTGTAGTGAAAACAGAACCTGTTGTTGCAGTTCCTGCACCGGTTGTCCCTATTGTAAAAACAGAGCCTCTTATTGATGAACCTGTTGTCCAAAAAGAGGGTCAACCTGTCATCACTCTCCCTGTTTTTGCTGAGGATGAACCTGTGGTCCTTGTGGAACCCGAGGTATATCTGGAACAACGAGAGGTGCTTCGCAATCAGGCGATCGAAGAAATACTCAAGAGGATCAACGCTGTCCAGTAGTCTCTGGATCGGCATACGTCCGCCTGTCCCCTTCCACTGTCGTAAAGGTCCAAATGCCGCATCCATTGGTCTCCTCAACATACTTTTTTGAGAGCGGAACTTTCCCGCCTCCCTGAGGAAGGTCGATTGCGTACACCGGCATGGCCAGACCCGAGAGCCTTTTTCTCAGCTCTTGCTCCAACTCCATGCCTTTCTGCAAGGGAACCCTGAAGTGGGCTGTACCGCTTACCAAGTCACCTTGAAAGAGGTAGTAGGGTTTGACGCGCGCAAAAACCAATGCATTGCACAATGATTCCAGCGTATCGACATCATCATTGACTCCGCGAAGAAGAACTGTTTGGTTCATTGCAGGAATTCCTGCATTTACGAATTTGGCGATCGCTTCTTTTGCTTGCTCGGTGAGTTCTCGTGGATGATTGAATTGTGTCATCACATAGAAAGGGGCTGTGGTATGTTTCTTGAGCATGGAGATGAGGTTGTCTGTAATCCGTGCAGGATACGAGGCAGGGGTTCTGGTGCAGAGACGGATGACAAGATGAGGACAAGCGGATCTGAAGATGGAAATCATCTCATCGATACGCGTATCGCTTAACGTCATCATGTCCCCACCGGTGAGCAGTATTTCTGTAATCTTTGGATGCTGCTGTATATACGAAGCGGCACTCTCAATTTGCTCTCTGGTTGCAGGGCCCTGAAAGGTTCCTGTGAACCGACGCCTGAAACAGTGTCTGCAATACATCGGGCAGATGTCGGTGACAAGAAAAGCAACCCGACTGGTATAGCGGTGGATAAGCCTGTCGTTTACGCTGTACTCTACTTCTTCCAGTGGATCCATATCCTCCAAAGTCTCTTCAATCTGTTCGTGCACCGTGGGCACCACCTGTCGGCGTAAGGGATCGAGTGGATCGTCAGGATTGATGAGAGAGAAGAAGTAGGAGGGAATGGCTACAGGAAGATATTTTTTTTCTTCTTGAAATGACTTTTCCTCATCACTGAGCTCTAGATGCTCAGATAATTGGGCCATGCTGGTGATGGTCCCGCCTTGAAGTTTTTCGTTCATGTCAGTGGTGTACCGTAAAGTGTGAATTTCGTCCACCCTTTATATAAAGCCTTCCCAAGAATAATCAATTCTGTGCTACACTGCTTTTACTTGTTACGCGCGAAGGAGAATGACATGGCCACCGCAGTAAAGCAAAAGAAAAAAGGATTGCAAGGGTATTATTTGACGACGTTCCTTATCGGATTAGGTTTCTTCACCATGGGGTTGATGGATCCCTTGTATGATACCTATGTACCAATATTTCTTGCCAAATATATTGAGTCGAAGGCTTTGATTGGATCAATCATGACATTTGACAATATATTGGCAATTTTCTTAATTCCTGTATTCAGTGCGATCAGCGATCGTACCCATACAAAAATCGGAAGAAGGATGCCTTTTATCGTCATCTGTCTCCCTGTTACCGCAGTGGCTTTCGGCCTCGTTCCAATGGCAGCTTTGGTAAGTCTCTACTTATTGATTCTTTTGGTTTTCATCCTCAATCTTTTCAAACAGGCAGTTCGAGGGCCGGTTGTGGCCTTAATGCCCGATATGATACCTGGAGATTTGAGAAGTGAGGCCAATGGGGTGATCAATACGATGGGTGGTATTGCTACAATCGTTGGTACCGTTGGGCTGGCGAGACTTATGGATATTCCTGTTTCTCTTCCTGGTATCGGACCTACCAAAGACATTCTGGCTTTTCCCATAGCTTCTGTGCTCGTTATTGTCGCAGTGCTGTTGCTGTTTTTCTTTGTAAAGGAGAAAAAGGCTCTCAACGCCGGGGATTCAGAGAAGAAAGAACCGATTCTCCACTCTTTGAAGGTCATTTTCACTGAGCAGGACAAAAGTGCTCTTTTCATCCTGCTTTCGTTGCTTTTCTGGTTTATCGGGTACCAGGGGATTTTGCCCTTTGTCGGGTTGTATTCAAAAGACATCCTACAAACCAGCAGTGGTACTGCTTCCTTGGCTGCGGGGATGGTAGGTATTGCATATGCAATTTTCGCTATTCCTTCTGGCATTGTTGCTCATCGAATGGGACGAAAGAAGACCATCCGCTTTTCTTTGATTCTTTTGGTGGGAATCCTGAGCTTCATTTTCTTCCACGATCCTTTGACAGCCTCTTGGAGTGCAGCCGGTAGGCAGTACAGCTTTTGGGGTTTGTTGTTCCTCTTTGGTATTTTTTGGGTTTCAGTCGTCACCAATAGCTTCCCGATGCTTTGGCAGATGTCCACCTATCAAACAGTCGGCATCTACACGGGGCTGTACTACTTCTTCAGCCAATTGGCCTCCATCATTTCTCCTCCTATAACAGGAGCCTTCATTGACCTCTTTGGGTTCAGGGCAATTTTCCTGTATGGAGCGGTCTCCATGCTCATTGCATTCATTTTGATGCGGAATGTCCATAAGGGAGAACCTGAGGATGATCCCCAGGCTAAATAAGGGAGAATGACTCAGCTTGATGAAGGTGAAGACGGGCGAAAGGCTCGTCTTTACCTTTCTAGAAGTTGATGATTCCCAGATGTGAAAGCAGAATCTTCGTACCGATGATCATCAGTACAATGCCTCCTGCAATACCGGCTTTGTTTTGAAGGGCATTTCCGAAATAATTGCCGATTGCAACAGCCAGAAATGAGAGGACGAAGGTGATGCTGCCGATCAACGTGACGGCATTGACGATATCAACCTGCAAAAAGGCAAAGGTTATTCCCACTGCCAAAGCATCGATGCTGGTTGCAATGGAGAGCATCACCAGTTCTTTCATATCGATTTTTTCTACAGTTTCCACCGGGCATGTGGGATCTTCTGTGACTGAGTCGTAGAGCATCTTGCCTCCGATGAATCCGAGCAGGATGAACGCTATCCAGTGGTCGATGCTGGTGATGTACTTTTCAAATTGTAACCCCAGCGACCAACCGATGATCGGCATGATGGCTTGGAAGACTCCGAAAAAAAGAGCTATGAGCAGGGCTTGCTTGTAGTTGATTTTTCGCATTCTCAATCCTTTGCACAACGATACCGCAAAGGCATCCATTGCAAGGCCGACAGAAACAAAAAGTAATTCAATGATTCCCAAACTGAGCTCCCCTAAGACGAATGACGCCAGTATAGGCATTTTGATGAGGGAATTCAAGATTTGTAATTATTTCTAAATCCAATCATATAATGAAAAAACACGCTTCAGGCTCTTGCTATCTTGGCTGATTCTGGTAGTCTTATAGGCGTAGAGAGCAAAATATTCTGATTATTCTTCACTCCTGTTGGAAAAACAACATATTTCTCTTGTGTAGGGAAGTATTCTGATATTGTTGGAAATGCCAAGGAGGCTCTAGTTCATGATTAAGAATTTTCCAGTTTCTACGGTTCTCGACTTTGCAGATCAGGTTTCCTATCAAGAGGGCCAGGTCGTCAGTAAAACCCTTGCCCAAGACAAAAATCATAGTCTTACCGTCTTTGCCTTCGACAAAGGTGAAGAAATCAGCAGCCATGCAAGTGATGGGGATGCTTTGGTCATCGCCCTCGATGGTCTTCTTGAAGTAACGATCGATGAACAGAAGTATATGCTCAAGAGTGGGGAGTCAATCCTTATGCCCGCTCATCGCCCACATGCCGTATTTGCACCAGAACGATGCAAGATGTTTCTGGTAGTCATCTTTTAATGGAGGAGAGAATAAAAATGGATAACAAGATGTTTTGCTATCAATGTCAGGAAACTGCAAAAAATGTAGGGTGTACTGTGATGGGTGTCTGCGGGAAAACCGCGGAAACTGCCAATATGCAGGATCTCTTGATCTGGGTGACCAAAGGCCTGAGCCAGGTGACCACCCTTCTTCGCGCCGAGCATAAGAGCGTGGGCAGTGAGGTCAATCACCTGGTCACCTTCAACCTGTTCAGCACCATCACCAATGCAAATTTTGATGAAGATGTCATCGTTGACAGGATTCGCCTGACTATTGCCATGAAGAAGGCGTTGCTCGAACAACTTGGTACTACAAATGGTCTCAGTGATGCAGCGCTTTTCGATGCTACAGACAGAGCTGTGTATGAAGATAAGGCAAAGACTGTTGGCGTTTTGAGTGAGAAAAATGAGGACATCAGAAGTCTCAAGGAACTCATTACCTACGGACTGAAGGGTGTAAGTGCTTACAGCAAGCATGCAAATACATTGATCAAGGACGATGAAAAGCTTGATGAATTCATTCAGAAGGCACTTGCTGACCTGCTTGAAGAAAAGAGCGTGGATGAACTGGTGTCTCTCACCCTTGAAACCGGCAAGTGGGGTGTTGCTGGCATGGCTCTGCTCGATGGAGCGAATACAGCAGCCTATGGCAATCCTGAAATGACCAAGGTCAAGCTTGGCGTAGGAAAGAATCCCGGCATACTGATCAGTGGACATGATCTCCGTGATCTCGAGATGTTGCTTGAGCAGACCCAAGGTACCGGCGTCGATGTCTATACGCACTCCGAGATGCTTCCTGCCCATTACTATCCTGCGTTCAAGAAGTTCTCCAACTTCTATGGCAACTATGGTAATGCTTGGTGGAAACAGAAACAGGAATTTGCTTCTTTCAATGGACCCATCTTGATGACAACCAACTGTATCGTTCCCCCTGATGCGTCTTATATGGATCGTATCTTCACCACAGGAGCAACAGGCTTCCCTGGTGTTGAACACATCCCAGGCGGAATTGGAGATCACAAGGATTTCTCAAAGATCATTGAACTTGCCAAAACATGTCCTGCTCCGACAGAGTTGGAGTCTGGAGAACTGGTAGGAGGCTTTGCCCATAACCAGGTCTTTGCTCTCGCAGACAAAGTGGTGGATGCAGTGAAGAGTGGGGCGATCAAGAAGTTTGTGGTCATGGCAGGTTGTGATGGAAGACAAAAATCAAGAGACTACTATACTGAGTTTGCAAAAGCCCTTCCCCAGGATACCGTCATCCTTACCGCCGGGTGTGCAAAGTACAGGTACATCAAGCTGAACCTCGGAGATATCGGAGGCATTCCTCGCGTACTTGATGCAGGTCAGTGTAATGATTCCTACTCTTTGGCTCTCATTGCTCTCAAACTGAAGGACGTGTTCAATCTTGCTGACATCAACGAGCTTCCTATTGCCTATAACATTGCCTGGTATGAGCAGAAGGCGGTGATCGTTCTTCTTGCCCTGTTGTATCTTGGCGTGAAGAACATTCATCTCGGACCTACACTTCCTGGTTTCCTTTCACCCAATGTAGCCAATGTGTTGGTTGAGAATTTCGGTATTGCCGGTATTTCATCGGTTGAGGATGATCTGAGCATCTTGGTCGGTTAATCCTAACGGGTTTCCATCAAAAGAGAAGGCCAACCTTGAACGGTTGGCCTTCCATACGCTATAAACAATTCTTGCTAAAAATACCAGCGTATCGCAGCCCAAGCCATGGTGTTTTTTTGATAGGAGCCGAACATTCCATCTTCGTCGCCTACAAAGAGTTCGAATCCTCCTTCAATTAATACTCCATCGCTGAGGCTATAGGAGAGAGAAGGGCGGATGAGGGCATTCAGAGGCACAGTTTCCACATAGGCAAAGATCTTTGCAGTGAGCTTATCATCGAAATACGTATCCTGTACCCTGAAGGTGAGGGTGTGGGCGAACTCCTGGATTGGTTTCATCTGTACCAGAAGGTTGTCGTGATGATCATGGGTATAGGTAAGCAGATACTGGATTGAGTACTGTGCTCCAAACAAATTCCAATCAAATCCGATCAAGCTTTGAACTTGATGGTGCTTTTCAACCGATACTTGGGGAGGATTGAATGCATTCATGGGTTTGTCTATGGCCAAGGCACTTTCAAATCGCACGACTGTTGAACCGATGGAGGTGTTCATACTTCCACCAAAAAAGAAATAGCGTTCGTATCCTTGATCGATCGTGGCAGTAGGGGGAGCAATGGTGATTCCTGCCACCAATGGCTCGTCTGTCCATGTATACCCGCCGTTGAGCTTCCAGTTGAGGGCGTTGCTGAAGTGCCCGAGAGAGAGAAACAATTCACTGTTTTCAAGCGCTGAAGATACCGGGGTAGGGTTGTTGATAACCACATCAGTCACCGTTGGGGGTAGGGAGAGATTCGGTTGTTGGGCCCATATGGAATCCTGGTCCGGTAGTGATGATGGAATGAAATGAGTCACCCAGATGGCTTCAAGGGTATAGGAATCCAAATATAGATCCATCTTGACTGCCGGAACAGCTTTTCGGATTTCTGAAAAGTCTGCAAGGATGAACGAGCGCATATCTCTCGGACTGACGATATCGGTTATGAAAGCTCCTTCTGCTTCGCCCCAGATGATGGTCTGCTTTCCCACCCTCAGATCGATATTTGAAAAATAAAAATCAAAATATGCTTCTTTCAAATCGAATAGCAAGGGTTCATTGGGGTTGCTGTATAAAGTCGGATGGATATATAGACGTCCGATATCTCCAAAATACTCATATTTGACATCAACAGTCTGTTCATGCACTGCGATATCTCCCGCCTCAAAACGGAGACTTGCATAGTCACGGACCATGCCGCTGAAAAGTCCCTCACCTGCAAACAGGGGAGGTGCGAGTACCACTGAAATAAGTAATAGCAGAAGAAGCGAGGTCTTTTTGTTCATATCTATCCCCTTGTTCCTATTTTCATCTGTCGCTCACTGAAGAATGAGTCTTCGATTTCAAGATCGAAGGACACCTCATCCATCTGAATTCTCGTAGAAGTGTTTTTCTCCAGATTTCGCATGGTCATATCAGTAATGACCCAGATATCGTCTATCTGTGAAAAGGTGTCGATCGTGAGTGTTTTACCTAACTTGCCGTTTGGAAGATAGAACTCTTTTTTCAAACCGAACCACTCTCCCTCTACCACCCAAGAGAGCGTACGCATATACTCTGCTGTATCTTTTGGAACACTTTCGATGACCAATACCGAATATCCATCGATGGTTTCCGTTCTTAGATAGGTATGGGTATCGAGATCCGGGTGTCTGGTCCCCATATCGTCATAGGTGAAATCTGAGCCCATGAAGGAGTCGTTCTTGCTGTCGGAAGCAATTCTTTTGACTCGTTTCAGAGCGGGTAGGTAGATGTACTGGTCATCCCCTCTGCCATCCTCGTAGCTGAAACTCAGAAAGCTGGTGTTTCTCACATCGCTTGGAGCTAAAAAGAACATCAGTTTTCGCTCTATGCCCTCTGAATCTTTCCGATATTGCACGATGCTTCGTTCTCTGATTGATCCTCGAGAATTGGTCAGACTCATGATGAGATTGGCTTTCATGGTGTCGCCACTATCACGATTGTATACTTCGCTCATGACTTCTTGACCTGTGTAGGTTGCGGCATTCAATGAAGAGAAAACGAGAAAAAAGAGAAGTAAGAGGGTAAGAACCCGTTGTTTTGTACCTGTACGCATGAATGACTCCTTAATATTTGGTTGCATTTACTGACTTTGGAAAAAATTTTCCTTTTCGGTCGAGATATTTGACCAGTACGACTAAAATCGTTAGGGTTCCTATGGCACTGGTTGCCATATTCAAGACGATGAGCGCTCCGACTTGTCTGTTCGGAGGGAATACACTGAACAGAAGAATGGCAAACCCTCCCATGACGGCGATTGCATTGAACACGATGGCTCTTCCTGTATGGACGAAGGTATCGCTGCTGGCCTCTCTTCCCGACATGCCTTCGAGTCGGACATTTGCATAGTGTTCCAAGAAGTGAATGGCATAGTCGACACCGATTCCGATGGCGATGCTGGTTATCAGGGCAGTTGCAGAACTGAGGGGGATACCTAAAAATCCCATGACGGCAAAGTTTACGACTGCGGTAAGCGCAATGGGGACGATTCCTATGATACCCACCCAAAGATTCTTAAAGAGTAGGGCAAGGAGCAGTACGATGATGCCGAATGAAATGATCAAGCTGATGATCTGGCCTTCCAAAAGCAGTTCACTGAATACAAAGGCCTTGTATCCACTTCCGGCAAACCCGATTTCAATACCCTGTGAGGCAAAGAATGGTCGATAGCTATCAATCAAATCGATGAGCTGGCTGAGTACAGCTGAACTGTCGCTCTTTACCTGTACGGTGATGTTTGCCGCTCTGTAGGTGTAATCAACGACTTTTTCCAAGCTCTTGGGGTCTCCTGAGAATTCATAGAGCAACAGGTATTGGGAGATGAGTTCCTGTGAGTCAGGAATGCTGAATTTTCCCTCCTCATTCTCTTCCATGACCAGGTTCATCTGCTTGATGAAGGTGGCGAGGGAGAGCGTGTTGCCTACTACAGCTTCTGCTTCAAGTTCAGCCTGCATTGATTCCATTGCCATCAGTACCTTAGGTTCTTTCATTGTCCCTTCATGCTCACTGCTGAGGATGATGTTCAGGGTGGATGTTCCTCCAAATTTGGTATTGACCAACTGGTCGGTCTGAACGATTGGACTGCTTTTCTCAAAGTTTGCAAGGAAACTGGTATCGATCCAGACCATACTGGTACCCCAGATGCCCATAAGAAGAATGGATAAGGAAACGATGACAATCATCAGAGGATGGTCCATCAACAAGCGTTGGGTTCGAGCAAAGGATTTTGAATTCTGATCAGCGTTTTTCACTCCTCCTCGATGGTGATAGGATGGTTTTCCCAACAAATGGATGGACGCTGGAAAGAGCAACAGAGCGAGCACCATCTCCCCAAGGACACCCAAAGCGGCAAACAACCCGAAGTAACGCACCGGTAAGACTTCACTACTCATCAACGCAAGAAAGCCTATTGCAGTGGTCAAAGCGGTCATGATGATCGGTTTGGTCATCTGTTTGAGCGTTTTTTCTGCAAGTTCTTTTCTACTTAGATTCGCTTCTTCTTGCATCAAATAATGGATGGTGTTGTGCATATGGATTCCATACGCGACGCCAATTGCTATCAACATGACGGGTATCATGGTATCAACTGCATAGATGGGGACTCCAAACAGAGTCATTGCACCAAAGCTGAGAAGGGTCCCAAAGAGCACAATGATCATGTTCAGAATGGTATCTCTGATGGATCTGAGCAACAGATACAATAGGATGATCATGGTAATGATCACCAAGGGAAACATGATGGCCATGTCCCTTGGCCCTAGTTGAGCCAAAGAAGCTTCTACAATGGGTCTTCCGGCTACCAGAATACGTTCAGGACCTTCCCATTGTTGAATCCAAGTCTCCAATTTTGCTTGCAAGGCTTTGGAATCGGTATGTTCCTTGAGTTCAGCAATAATCAAGGTTGCAGTTCCATCCTTACTGACATTTCTTCCCCAAATCATGGAGTTGGATTCTATTTCCTGTTTGAGTTGCGCAAGGTCTTCTTCACGTTCCACCAAGCCTTCATAAAAGCTTTGGACTTCAAGAAAACCATCATCGCTTTTAATGTTGTCAGCGGTGGCAAGGGATGTGACTCCTCCTGTTTCAATTTCAGAAAACTCTTGTTCCAAAGCAAAAGTGATTGCTTCAATTTTTGACAGTGTCTCTGTATTGTAAATGCTTTGGGGGTGTTCTACGACGAGAAGAATCGCATCCTTTATGCCAAACAGGTTTTCTGCCTCGTCACTTGCAATAAAAGCCGGATGGGTTTTTGGCATATACTCATTCAGATCCGTCTCAAGACTGGCGTTTTGTGCTATGGAAAGTACAAAAACTACGGTAAGGGCAAGGATCAAAGCGAGCACCAAGAAGGGGCGTTTGGCCAGAGTAGTGAAAAATTTCATGATTCCTCCGATTAGTTAACGTTAACTTACATATAGGATGCAAGCATTTCTTTTTCCGTTTTCCTTACTGCAATTCAAACAAGGTTTGCAGACTATTGCAAAGAGCGTCGAGCTGGGCATGAAGGCTGTTTTCATTTTTCTGGAGATGCCATCTTGAAACTGTAAGTCGGATGGTTCCAAAGGTGATGAGTGCGAGTTGTTCAGGGCGAAGATCGGTTCTGCAAAGACCTTTTTCCATGATGGATGCATAGAATGAGGAGAGATGTGATAAATTCCCTTCCAAAAGACCCATGAGTTCCGGTCTCAGTTCTGCATCGACATTGAAGGTTTCTTCAGCAAAGAGCATGAGGGTGAAGGCAGCATTATGCTCCAACAGGGAAAACAGATCATCCAAGAAGATTTTCAAGGCTGCCAACGGGGTGTCTGTCTGTTTCAACAGGAGCATGAATCGAGGAGCAAGCAATGTGTTGAGATGTTCAAGGATTGCTTGGAGCAATGCATGCTTGCTCTCAAAGTGACGGTACACAGCTGCTTCCGACACCCCGATGGCTGCTGCTACATTGCGGATCGTCAGCTTCTGGATTCCCTCTGTTGCAGTCAAGTGTATTGCTGCTTCAATAAGTTCTCTTTGTCGTTGTGTCTGCATGAATCCTCCTGATGTAAGTTAACGATGACTAACGTACACAATATTTCCCAATAAAGCAAGAGGGGGAGTTCTTCATTCGCCATGGATTCTTTCGCTTTTCTCCTGAAAAGCTTGCAAGCTTGGCTTGGGGATAGGATACTGCTGGTATGGATATGGCAAAAAGCATGGCTAAGGCAAGTGAGGTTGAGACCTCAAAGGCAATCGTAGAACGGTATCTCTGTTTGCATGGAGAGGGTGCCTACACCTATCGCCCGTTCGTTCGCCAAGGAATTTATCGGAGAAAAGATTATCGGTATCATGCAGATTTCAACTCTTTGCAACCAGATGCTGCATTAGGTGCATACTCCTACATCTGGGGAACCTATGAAACCTCAACATCGATGAATCTGCGGTTTGCCCTCATTCCCTACGGGCCGGTAAAAATCTATGTCAATGGAACGCTCTGCGGTAAAAGCGATATCTTCAGCGAACGATATCGTTCCAAGCAGATTTTTGAATTGCCGATGGAAAAGGGTACCAACGATTTGGTGCTCCTCTGTGAAAACACCAGTGGAGGATTTGGGTGTGAGTTCGGCACCTGGGTAGGTAAGTTGGATTACTACTTCATGATGCCT
>Ga0172378_10006015_pt1 | contig 11340 bp, 6 predicted proteins | sample GrowelOW332metaG_FD_119755 | JGI IMG/M metagenome (GOLD analysis project Ga0172378, IMG submission 119755) | Groundwater microbial communities from an aquifer near a municipal landfill in Southern Ontario, Canada - Pumphouse #3_1 metaG | ecosystem: Environmental > Aquatic > Deep subsurface >... | reverse complement strand
TGGTGATATTTCGCTAGATAGTATTTTACCGGATCTACTCACGTTTTCTTTTAATAATGATGCAGACAATTGCTCCCTATCGGCATCAAAGGAACAATTATATTCATTACTATTTAAATATATAGAAAAAAACAAACATAAAACAATACTAATAATAGACGATTTCGACATTCACTTTGATATTAACACAACAATGAATTTTCTAAAAAGTTTAAGGCATATTGTAAATAATAACGATTGTTTTGCATTGCTTTCCACCAACAAGGCCTCATCTATGGAATATTTGCAAAATGAAGACAACATATACCAAATCGCTAATGGAAGGGTTAAAAATGTAAATAATATTGAAAAAGCAATTTATGAATTTCTATTAAATAAATATGAAAGCAATTCATTTGAAGAGTATGCAGAAATGGGTGGATTAACTATTGAAGAGCATGTTCAACAATTATATAAATCGATCCTACCAAACATTGAAGCAACAATCGGGAGGCTACTAACAAATAGCATGTGTTCAATAATTTATAATATCTCTAGTATTGCAAATGAAAAAGTTTCCGTGTATGCAAAAAACGAAGAAGAATATGATTTTTTGTGTTTTTTCCAAAAATTACTCAATGACTATTAGGTCTTCTATCGACATTTGCTCTTGAGTTGTAGCCTCTCCGGCAAGAATAACCATATTTTCATATTGATTTTCTGTTACTTTAAGTAAACGTATGCTTCCACATTTGGGAGTATTTGCCTTTAGTCTTTTTTCATGTTTCTTGCAGTCGGAATCGTTGTGGCAAAATCTTGTGTATATTGAGTACTGTAACATGTCAAACCCATTGTTAACTAGAAATCTATGAAATTTCGAATATGCACGTTTGCCTTTATCTGTATCAATTGGTATATCGAACATTACAAATAATCTCATATTACGAAATGTTCCATCACTCATTGAATTCTAATTCCGTGATATTTGGCAAAACTAGCAAATCGGAACTATGTGATTCAATCATTTTTATATAACTTTTTATAACGACCTCCATTGCATATTCCACATTGCAAATTTTATCGTTTACAATCATATTAGCATTTAAAAGGTTAACCAATCCCCTCCGAGTCTTTGCGGATAATTCTTTATCAAGTTCATCTATATGTCTAAATACATAATAATCAACAACTGGTCTAAATACTTCGACAAAATCTGATGCAAGATTTGTAGAATTTTGATCTGAGTCATGCCATATTCCAAGAAAAGTATTGCAACCCATTGATACTAATTGCCGAACTATTGATGAGTGCATTATTGTGTACCCATAGTCAAGGGCACTATTAATTGGGTTTTCTGAACTTCTTACAAAATCTAGCCCATAAAGTGAATTGAAAAAGACTTTTGACGCTATGCCCTCACGATTATCAACATCATTATCTTTTACTTCTTCCGAATATTTTTCTAATAGTGCAATTCCGTACTCATGTATGGTAGTAAGTTCAATAACTCGTTTTTGATTAATAATTTTTCTTGTTACTATTTTTCGCCAAGCTTCTTTCTTAACATTATCTTCTAAACTTAACTGCATATTAAAAACACGAAACTGATTGTAGTGTTGATTTAATGGAATTGTTATTGTGCTAGGTTTATATGTTTCATCACAAAATACCATTGTTATATTGTTTTTCGATAACTCGCTAAGCAATCTAGCGGTAACAATAGCGCGTGAATCTTCTAAAAGAATAATAGATATATCTTCTAAAGGAATTTTTATTTCACATTCGTCATCTTTTTCATTCTTTAGTACACATAGACTATTTTCTTTTAAGAAGATTCTATAAGCAGTTTTAATGATAACTTGTTTATAACTCATAATGCTTTATTTTCCCTAAAACACTTATTTCTTTTTTATATACGGCCGCAATCGAAGATATTCCAATTTGATATTGACCGCTTTTGTGATGCCCCATCAGTTTATATCGTTTTATAATATCGGAATTATCTCCTAATACACTATAGATTTCCCAGCCTCCGGTAGATACCCCTCCCGTATAACATATTCCTCTTTCTCCGGATTTTAATACAATTTCCACTAAACTATACTTCGGAATCTCGGTGATTTTAGTATAGTTCTTTTCTAAATCAGAGTGATGGGAATAAATTGCTTTTTTATTCGATAAAAGGGCGGCAGGGTAGTCGATGTTCTTAGCGTCAAGGGCTATCTGATATGCATATATTGGAACAAAAAATAATGTATTTTCAGAGTTACGATATAAATCAACTCTAACTACTGTCGAATTATTAGCAAATCCTCGTGGTTTATCTTCCTTATTTATTAGCCCAAGACATACCTTACTACCATATTCTCCGGGTTCAATTAGCGTAACATGTTTTATTTTCTTGCCATTTGGTAAAACCGGAAAGCACTCTTTCCTTGTTTTATCATCTTTATCAAGCCATTTTTGCAAAGGAAGTCTCAAGTATTTTGCCCCATTATCTATATCAACTATATTATCAATATCAGAGCATTTATCTAATTTGTGAACATCAATCCGCTTAGTATAATAACCAGTGGTTTTACTATCATCAGTGTACCTAAAACCAAATATAGTTTCATCATGGAACTCTCCACTAGTCTTCTTTGAAACTGGATGCGATGGCATTAGTATTGTCAAACGTTTCATGTAGGACTTATCATCTAGAACATCGGAATAGTTGCCCATCTTTTGAATTTCTTCTTTTAGAAGCGAAAAATCTCTTTGGTAAATTCGATTTTTGACATCATTTCTAAAGTTAACATATGGAAGTGGAAACATTTTTTTATCATGAATACCAACGCTATGCTCCAAAAGAGATATTTTTCCCCTTCCCTCTTCATTAAATTGATAGTATTTCGTCACTCTTTGAATTAAAGCCCGATTGCAACATGCGATTACAACCGCATCACAAGCATGGTGCAAATGATTGTCCCGATTCTTGGCATTGATAGCATCATCAATATTCTCGCGTATTAAATTGAGTAAGACAATAAAATCGGAATAAAACTCATATTCGGTTTGGTTGTTTTTATCCACTAATTTTCTATATACATAATTATACACATCTTCGAAAGAATAGAGATTTTTCGCTTTTAGGTTAAAAATACACTCTCTAAGTTGATGGATATTTTTGGCGACCTTAGTATATGATTCCCTGTAACCAATTTCGAATTCCGACTCGATAATTACCCCATCTTTATTCACTCTTATCTTGTCTTTTGGGATGAAATCACTTTTGTTATCTAATTCCGTCTTATTTCCATTTTCCATTATAGGAAAAAAGTTCCCGTCTTCTTCGTCAAAATAATCGCCGATGAAACGATAATCGTTAATCTTTTGCATTTTCTTGCTATCTATTGAATGTGTTAGATTGCTTAATCCCCAACGACTCTTGAGATATGATGTCATAGCTCCTTTACAACATATTATTTGTGTTGGATTAATATCAAGATATTTCTCAATAATTGTTCTAATAACTTTTGTTGCATAACGAGTGTCATTCAAATTGCTTTCAATAAAGGATTCCGAAATTTCAGTAGCTAATAGTTTGTCTTGTTTTTCTAAAGAAATCCCAAATTTCTTTGTCCATTCTTTTAATCTTCCGAATTCTTCTGCTTTTAAATATTTAAAAGGGATGTTATTTTTCTTTTTTTGGTTTTTATCTGCAAAAACTAAAATTTTGTTAGAATAACTATCATCAAAGGAAAGAGAAAATGGCAAAATATGATCAATTTCATAATCCGGTCCGAATAGTTTTGTTTCTTCTATTCTCGCTTTGTCCTCAAATCCTATTTCCGAATAAGTATATGGACATACTCCCTTTTGTTCACGGAAGAGTTTATATTTGATAATGTCATCGCGTTTTAATTCATAGAGACTTTTGAACACTTCGGGATATTTCAAAAGTATTTCGTTCTTCGTTCTCTCATTATTTTCGGAATTTTCTTGTTGATTCCTTTTAATCTTTTTTCTATCTTCAAAATTACGCGATAAGTCCCGAGCTAGTTCAATGTTAATTGTTTCAAACGAAGTGTATGTTCTTAATAATGCATTAATAATATCTATGGCCTCATTAAGCATGTGTTTAACGTTCGAATTTGTCATGCTAAGATCTAATTCAGCAATGATCTTATCTAGAGGCGGTATGTACCCGAGCTTTTTGGATTCAACAATAACTGAATGCGAGCCATATCCAGCCAATTCAACTGCTTCGTTGTATTTCGCACCATTTAATAAATACTTGTTAATATTTCTGCAGGCTTTATTCGATAAATTTATTGTTTTTGTGATAGGTTTCATTTGAAGAACTGTTTTGATAATATCTTCATTTTGGATGCCACGCTCTTTACACTTTTGAATTATTCTATCATCGGTTTTACATATCAAGAGGATTTCCGAAATAATATCATAATTATCGACATCATTGATAAATTCATCATACTCTGCCTTTGTCTTTTTCTCTTTTTTATATGATAAAAAGGTGCTTTTTTGCTCAATATACACATCAAGGGAAGGTATTGTCTTATTCAGTATTTTTTCTTGAACCATTTCTCTTATCATTATATTTTCTGGTTTAGGCTCATCCACATTCATAATCGAGGATTTTTTCCCTTTGTTTGTATCGTTTGAAATATCCTTTGATTTATTTGCTTGTTCTTCGGCAATTCCTTTTTTAACCTTGTTTAGAACCTCAAGGTATTCTTTTTTGCTTAAATCAACGCCTTTTATTCTTGGGTTTGAAACCTTTTCAATATTAAAAACTGATTTATAAGTTAATCTGCTTGTGACTTGTGCCTTTTCATATACCGCTTTAATTGTCGAAGGTTTAAGGGATTGATATACTCCATTTTCGATTTTATATTCAATATTATTTAAAAACGAAAGTAAAACAAACGAGGCAGCTGAAAAGCTGCCCTTTGGAGCACGATACTCTTCTTTTTCATAAATGCAATGGCTCATCATCTTCTCGATTTGGTTTCCACTATATGGGCCGCTCTCTGGACCATCAGAGAAATCTAGTTGTTTACTCCAAATATTAATGTATTTCTCTTTGAAATTACTATCAATTAAACCATAACTTATTTGCTTATCAAGAATGGCAGTTATTTCATCTAGATACATCTTTCTAGATATAGTATTAGAGTAATTATCTGCACCATTATGAATTCTTCGATTTTCAATTGGTTGATTTAGATAAGAAGAAATAATATATTCAGTGGCAAAACATTTTTCTTTTGCAATATATCCTTCGACTTTGCTAATTCCCTTGAGAAGTTTTCCATCATCTTCACCACTCTTAATTGCCGTCTTATCAGAAACTTTACGATTTGATTTAAATCCACGGTTTTTACAATAATGCAAAAGTATTAAATAGAGTTCCTCTTTTGTTAGAAGAGAATATAATCCTTTTTTCTTTATGTTATATACACCGAGACTATCCGTGTTTGCTAGAACACTATTTCTAAGTTTATCATATTCTTCGCAACCATATTCAACGCCAAAAAACTGTTTGAATAAATTCTTGAATTTTGATATTCTTTGAACTCTTCTTCTCTTTATTCTACGCTGTCCCCTTTGCTCCCGCCGTTTTTCAACCAGTCGCTTGCCATCTTTTGGATTTTCAAGTGATTCAAAAATACGGACACCGACGTCATCAATTCTTTCAAAATTATTCTCATTATCTAATTTCATAACAGCCCAGCCAAGCGATGCAATGCCTAAGTCCAATCCCAATGAATATTTCATGTGTTTTCCCCCTCATTATATTTAATGGCAAATATTGACATTATTATACCACAATGATATAGTGAGGTGGAACGATATCTCGGAAATATTGTTCGTGTGATTAACTAAGAGTTACAGGACTCGGAATTAATTCTCCATTTTGAAAAAAATGGACACAGAAGTAAAAAGCTCGCGTTGCGAGCCTTTTTTTATTCTTTAGGGTAACTTTTTATGATTTCTTTAACGTTCTTTAGAATTGTATTAGCATAATCAAGCCACTTAGGATCCTTTTTGTTTATCTTGATACGAATGTGTTTTTGTTTATAGGTAATAGAGATATTACGAGATATTTTAGAAGTCATACTAAATAGATCTAAACCAATCCCATCATATGCTGAAAGTGCATCAGAGAAGATAATCTCATAGAACTCGACTGTATCTTTTATCTCATCGACTAATTCACTTTTGATAAAGATCTCAAGACGACGTTTCTCAAGTAATAATTCGACTGAATGAGGTAAGACCCCATATAGATCTTTCATTTTATTTGTTAATTCTTTTAAGGAATCAAAGTCTTTAACTTCATCGATTTCTTTATATAAATCAATCTTGTCTAAATCATCATTAGTAAAGTTCTTCGGGATATAAGCATCAATGCTCATTGGTTTACTAACTTCGATTGGAGGAGTTGGAACTCCAGTTCTTTGTTCTACGATAGTTTCTTGAAGTAAGGATAAATACATATCCATACCAACTGAATCAATAAATCCTGCTTGTTCTGCGCCTAAAATATCTCCAGCCCCGCGAATTGATAAATCTCGCATAGCAATTCGATAGCCACTACCAAGTTCCGCGAATTCTTTGATTGCTCTAAGTCTTTTTGTTGCAACCTCACTTAATACTTTGCGTGGTCGATAAAGAAGATAGGCATAAGCTAGACGATCTCCTCGTCCAACACGACCTTTAATTTGATATAGCTGGGCTAATCCAAAGGTATCAGCATCATCAACAATGATGGTATTAGCGTTTGGAATATCAATTCCATTTTCAATGATGGTAGTACACACCATAACATTGGCTTCTTGAAAGTTAAATGACATCATTGCTTCTTCAACATCATCACGATTCATCTTTCCATGAATGACAATAACCTTAGCTCCTTTGATTTCTTTTTCTATCCGAAATGCAATTTCATTTATATCTGCAACCCGGTTATGAAGATAAAATACTTGACCATTACGTCCTAATTCTCTCGTAATAATTTCATTAATTAGTTTGTTATTACGTTCCACGACATAGGTTTGAATCGGCATCCGATTCAAAGGAGGGGTTTCGATTTGAGAGAGGTTACGAATCCCTAATAAGGCCATTTGAAGGGTTCTTGGGATTGGAGTTGCACTTAAAGTAAGAACATCAATCGTGTTCTTCATTTCTTTAATCTTTTCTTTGTGTTCTACTCCAAATCTTTGTTCCTCATCAACAATTAATAATCCGAGGTCTTTATATTTAACATCATTAGAAAGTAACCGATGCGTCCCGATAACCAGGTTTAAACTACCATCTTTTAATTGATTAAGATATCTTTTTTCATCATCAATACTTGTATAACGAGATAAGACTCCGATATTAATTGGAAAGTTTTGGAATCTTTCCCGTGCGGTGTCGTAGTGTTGTTTAGCTAAAAGCGTCGTCGGACATAGCAAGGCCACTTGCTTACCAGACATAATAGCTTTAAAGGCCGCACAAAATGCGACTTCAGTTTTTCCAAAGCCAACATCTCCACATAATAGTCGATCCATCGGATATGGAGCTTCCATATCTCTTTTTATTTCTTCAATTGATCTAACTTGATCATCTGTTAGTTCATATGGGAATGATTTTTCAAAATCATTTTGCCAGTCGTCATCTTTAGCAAAAGCATAACCTTCTACTAGAGTTCTTTCTTGATAGAGTTTGATTAAACGATCAGCAATATCGCGAATCCGTCCTTTGATCTTGGATTTGGTTTTAATCCAATCCTCTGACCCAAGTTTATTCAGTTTTGGAACTGCTCCATCTTTTGAGACGTATTTACGAATCAATCTAAATTGTTCCAAAGGAACATAGAGGACATCAGTCCCACGATATGCAATATGCAGATAATCACGATGAATCCCATTTTGTTCAATGGTCTTGATTCCCATAAACTGACCAATACCATGAATATCATGGACAACATAATCTCCGATGCTTAAATTATCATAGGATTTAATCGCAATTCCATCTTTATATCTTGTATAGTTCTTCTTGGTTCGAGTTGAAATACCAAATAACTCTAAAGCACTAAAATAAATAATCTTCTCTTTTGATAATTCAAATCCTTCTTTTAAAGGATAAAGACAATATGAAAGAACTTGAGTTGGAAATTGGTCTTTATCAAGAAGTGTTAGATCCATTTCCCATTCTAGGCTCCAATTTTTAACACAGTCAATTTGGTTTTGATTATCAACACAGAATACTACTCTATAATTCTCTTTTAGATATTGTTCAATCAGAGAACGCACATGTTTAGCACTTCCGAGTCCTGACTCAACTGCTCTTAAATCAAATACAACATCAGAATCTTTCTTTTTAAACTCATTTACAATTGTGACATTTTTTGCTTTGTTAACGATATATTTCAAGTCATGATGCAAGATAAAAGAAGTATCATTAAGTTCTTCAAGATACTCATAGCTTTCTTTCATTAACATCATGAAGTTATCGTTTATTGCATCATAGTTGGATAATATTACTTTTGGATTATCAACATAATCAAGAAAACAGCCATAGTTGGATTGTAACTTTGTATAGTATTTATATAAAACCGAATAATTATCTTTTTGCCTTAGGACCTCAAAATCATGCATTTTCTCATCTTGAGTAATTCCCTCAAGAGTTTTATTATTCACTTCATTTTGGAGATACTCTAAAGTTAAATCAAATTCATTAGTATCGACAATCAAATCAGTTGCGGCAATGATGTTTACATCTTTGATTTCTTTTTTCGTTCTTTGAGTATCTAAATCAAAGAATCTAATTGAATCAATTTCATCGCCAAAAAACTCAATACGAACTGGATCATCATTATTTACACTGAAAACATCGATAACTCCCCCACGAAGAGCAAATTGTAAGGAGTGATCAATCTTGTTAACTCTTATATATCCACAATTAGATAATTTAGTGACTAAATCATCCATGCTCATCTTTTCGTTTTGAGTAAGATGAATCTTATTGCTCATAAACAATTCTTTTGAAGGAAGAATTCTCAGCATTGCTGCTGTATGAGTAATAATAACACACGGTTTTTTCTCGATTAATTTATCTAAGACATATACTCTTTGAGTAAGTAATTCTGGTGATGCTGCTAGTGCTTCAATGCGAAACGATTCATCGGCAGGAAAGAACAAAATGTCTTCACTATCCATAAATCCACTGAGTCTTTCGAACAATCCTTGTGCCCCATATAGATTACTTTTTACTACTAAATAGACGCGAGGAGTTAGTTTAAAAGCACTCGCGATTAACAATGCCTCATTGATATTACTACTACATACAATGGTTTTATTGTTATTCGCTAGTGCTATTGGAGCCTCATAGGTTTTTAATGTCTCGATTACCTCGTTCATGTTATCACCTACTAATTTGGTTTATCTTTATCACTTGTCTCACTTATCGGTTTATCTTTCGTATTATACTTAGTCATCAAATCAACATAGTTCATAGATAAAGAATCGAGAAGTGCACAAGCTGCTTTTTCAAGAGCTGGTTTTACTATTGCTTGTTCCTCAAGATTTAGCTTTCCTAAAACCCAGTCTGCCCCTTGAGCATACATCGATTTTCCAATCCCGATCCGGATTCTTTTAAAATCCTCAGTACCAAGATTTTGAACAATGTTTTTTATTCCATTATGTCCACCAGAACCACACTTACCACGTAGTCTTATATTACCAAGAGGTAAATCAAGGTCATCATGAACAACAATCACATCAATTGGAGCAATCTTAAAAAAGTCGACCACTTCTCTAACCGCTTCACCCGATAAATTCATAAAGGTTTGTGGTTTTAAGATAATAACATCTTCGTTTTTATATTTAAACTTGATGATAATTCCTTTTTTAAATTCTTTTTCTCCACTTAATTGGAGTTTATTAATCAAGTGATCCATGACCATAAATCCAATGTTATGACGAGTCATTGCATACTCATTCCCGGGGTTTCCCAGTCCTACAAACAACTTCATCTTTATCACCTAAAGTGCTTTCAGCATTTCAATTTCTTCAACACTCAGTTTCCGATATTGACCTTGTCTTAAACCAACCGAACTAATTCCAGCAAATGATTCACGATTTAGTTTTACTACTTCATATCCAATTGCTTCAAGCATCCGTTTTACTTCACGATTCCGTCCTTCATTCAAATAAATTTTAACAATTGAATGACCTTGGGCTTCATTGTGTTTCATATATTCAACCTTATATGCTTTAGCTGGACCATCGTCTAGTAAGACTCCACGTGTAAGTTTCTCAAGTCTTTCTTGATCAACACTACCTTTAACAGTGGCAACATAAACTTTAATTGCCATAAATTTTGGATGAGTTAACTTATTTGTTAAATCTCCATCATTAGTTAAGAGTAAAACTCCGGTTGTATCAAAATCCAATCTTCCGACTGGATAAACTCTCTCTTTAATTCCTTCAATGCAATCAATAATTGTTGGTCTTTCACGATCATCTTTAAGGGTCGAAATACAATTCCGAGGCTTATTTAAAACATAGTAAACTAAGTTGGTATCGAGTTTAAGTTTTTGCCCACCGATTTCGATGACATCCACACTCGGATCAACTTTAGTTCCCAATTCAGTTACAACAACTTTATTAACCATTACGACCCCTGCAGCAATCAACTCTTCCGCTTTTCGTCTTGAGCAGTATCCTGCATTGGCTATTACTTTTTGTAATCTTTCCATCTTTATCACCTGCTTTATAATTGTATCTTTATTGCACCTTTTAAGCAAGAAAAACGGCAAATCCAAAGAAATTAATTTGGTCAACGAATATAAAAAAATCGTGGATGACTATTAATCAAACCACGATTAGATAAACATATTTTATCTTGTATAACCGAGACGACGTGAAATTTTTGCTGCCACTTCCATTAAATCATGTCCAATCGCGTCGCGCTCAACATCAGGACTGTATAAATCTGAAAGTGATATCGCAGCGACGACTTGATTCGTATAATCGAAGATTGGGCAACCGAAGCATAACATATGAGCTTCATATTCACGATCATCCATCGAATATCCGCGCCGTTGAACAATTTCGCATTCTTTAGCGAGCATTTCTTTACTTACTATCGTGCGCTCAGTTCTCTTTTCAAAATGAATCATATTTATTATCTTTTCACGTTTGCTTGGTTCACTAAAAGCTAAAAGCGATTTTCCAAGTGCAGTATAATATAATTCGGCATTTGATCCCACATTACAAGTGGCAAGTTTAGCTCCACTACCAACATATTTGTATATATATACTACTTTATCATCCTCTAGAACCCCGACGAAGGCATTCCGATGAT
>Ga0172378_10006014_pt1 | contig 11340 bp, 8 predicted proteins | sample GrowelOW332metaG_FD_119755 | JGI IMG/M metagenome (GOLD analysis project Ga0172378, IMG submission 119755) | Groundwater microbial communities from an aquifer near a municipal landfill in Southern Ontario, Canada - Pumphouse #3_1 metaG | ecosystem: Environmental > Aquatic > Deep subsurface >... | reverse complement strand
TTAAAGTTTTAAACACTGGAGCTAATCTGGGTTATGCTGGTGGTAATAATTTTGGTATTGATTATGCTCTTAATCATAATTTTGATTTTCTCGTTCTTTTGAATAACGATGTTCTTGTTGCCCCAAATTTTTTAGAAGAATTATTTAAAGAATCAGATAATTATGACATTATTGGCCCTAAAATTTATTTTGCTCCAGGATATGAGTTTCATAAAGACCGTTATTCTCAAAAAGATTTAGGAAAAGTTATCTGGTCAATGGGTGGTCAAATGGATTGGGATAATATTTACGGTAGTAATATCAGCATTGATGAAATTGATCATGGTCAGTTTCATAAAAATATTAATAATGTTGATTTTGTTAGTGGTTGTTGTTTAATGGCTGGTCGTCAAGTTTTTGAAACCATTGGCAAACTAGATGATAAATATTTTATGTATTTTGAAGATGTTGATTTTTGTCAAAGAGCCAAACTGGCTAAGTTTAAAATGGCTTGCATTCCTAAATCAATTATTTGGCATCTAAATTCTGGCTCAACTGGTGGACCTGGAAATTTACAAAATTATTTTATTACTCGAAATAGAATTTATTTTACCTATAAATACGCTAAATTTAGAACTAAATTTGCTATTTTTAGAGAATCGATTAAATTTTTATTTAGTCCCTCAAAATGGCAACGCCTTGCCGTTATTGATCTCTATCGAAATAAAATGAATAAAGGGAGTTGGCAATGATTATTAAAAATCTTTCCATTATTGTTTTGGCTGGTAATGAAGAAAAAATGATTGTTGATTGTCTTAAGTCGTGTGACTGGGTTGATGAAATTATATTAGTTGCGGCTAATTCTACTGACAATACTATTAATCTTGCCCGAAAAAATATTCCTGCCGTAAAAGTAGTTAAAACTATTGATGAATATAATCGAAATTTTTCTAAATGGCGAAATCTTGGTTATGAAAATGCTACCAAAGACTGGCTTTTATACATTGATGCTGATGAAAGAATCACTCCGAAATTAAAAAAAGAAATAATTAAAAAAATAAATACTAAGGATAATTCTATTTCTCATTATGCTATTCCTCGTGCCAATCATTATCTAGGGTATCGAGTTCGTCATGGTGGTTCATATCCAGACTACGTTAAAAGGCTTTATTGTAAAAAATATTTTAAAGGTTACAAAGGTATTCTTCATGAAGAACCAATCATTGATGGCCGTCTAGAGCATTTAAAATCAGATCTTCTTCACTATACTCACCGAGATCTTACTTCCATGGTTAATAAAACTCTTGTGTGGACAGACATGGAAGCTCAAGCTCTTTTTCAAAATAATCATCCACCAGTAGTTTGGTGGCGTTTTATTAGAATGATGTTGACCAAAATTTGGGAAAGATTAATTATTCAAAAAATGTGGAAAGACGGTACTGTTGGTTGGATTTCAGTTTTGTTTGAAACCTTTGACACTTTTTTAATTTATGCCAGACTTTGGGAAATTCAACAAAAACAAAACAAGCAAATTTAGTGCTATTATAAATTTGATGGCAAAAAGAGCTGCAATTTATGATCCTTATTTAGACACTTTAGGAGGAGGTGAAAGGTACTGCCTAACTGTTGCTGAAATTTTATTAAAACATGGCTACCAAGTTGATTTATTTTGGTCTGGTGATCAAACCTTAATTGAAAAAGCCATTAAAAGATTCTCTCTAAATTTAGATGGTTTAAATTTAGTTGAAGATGTTTTTAAAATTAAACCCAAGCAAATTGATTTTCTCGAAGAAGAACAGAATTTAACCCAATTTATTAATCACTCCCTTAATGTCCAAAAAATTCGTCAAAAAGCAATCAATTTTATTAATAAACTAAAAACTACGCACGAATATGATGTTTTATTTTACCTTGGAGACGGCAGTGTTCCTTTGGTTTTTGCCAAACAAAATATTCTTCACATCCAAGTTCCTTTTATTAATAATAAAAATATTATTAATAAACTATTTGATACTTCTAAACTATTATTATTTTCAAAAATAGTTTGTAATTCTCAATTTACCACTAAATTTTATCAAAACCTTATTCCTTCTAAAATTAATGTTCTTTATCCTCCAGTTGATGTTGATAAATTTGAATCAGCAGAAGATAAGAAAAATATTATTTTATCTGTTGGTCGTTTTGACAATATTTTAAATGCTAAAAAACAAGATATTTTAATTGATGCTTTTAAAAAATTATTTGAAGAAGAAAAAGTTGCTGGTTGGAGATTAGTTTTGGCCGGTGGTAGTCTCAGTAAACCAAATGAAAATTCTTATTTAAAATATTTAAAAGAAAAAACCGCTGGTTTACCAATCGATTTTATTATTAATCCTAGTTTTACTGAACTTAAGGATGTTTATTCAAAATCTAAAATATATTGGCATGCTGCTGGTTATGGTGTTGATGAGAATATTCATCCTGAAAACACCGAACATTTTGGCATGACCGTCGTGGAGGCTATGGCTTCTGGATTAGTCCCAGTAGTTATTGCTAAGGGTGGTATTCCTGAAATAATTTATGATGGAATTGATGGTTATTTATGGACTACTATTGATGAATTGGTTTTAAAAACTAAAAGTTTAATTGAATCATCAGAAGATTTAAAAAGAATGTCTAAAAAGGCAATCATTAAATGTCAAAATTTTTCAAAAGATAACTTCGAAAAAGAGCTATTAAGTTTAATAAAAAAATAATATGAAAATTTCTATTGTAGTTACGAATTGGAACGGTTTAAATTTACTTAAAAAAAATCTAGAACAAGTAATTAAGATGAGCCCAGAAGCCCAAGAAATCATTGTTGCTGATGATTGTTCTTCGGATAAAAGCGTCGAATATTTAAAAGAACTTCAAAAGAAATATCCAATATTAAAAATAATTGCCAATAAAAAAAATTTAGGATTTGGAAAAAATTCAAATAAAGCAATTTTTCAAAGTAAAGGGGATTTTGTCGTCATGTTAAATAGTGATATTTATCCTCACCCAGACTATATTAAAAATGCCTTGATTCATTTTTCTGATCCAAAAGTTTTTGGAGTCGGTTTTTCTGAGTTAGGTAATGAAAACTGGGCTAGAATTTTTTGGAAAAATGGTTACATTCAACATGAACCGGGTGAAAATATTAAAAAAACTCACATTACCGCCTGGCTTTCTGGTGGTGGTTCAATTGTCCGAAAAGATATTTTTGAAAAATTAGGTGGTTTTGATAAGGTTTATGAGCCTTTTTATTGTGAAGATTTAGATCTTGGTCTTCGGGCTTGGAAATCAGGATACACGCTTTTATGGGAACCTAAATGTGTTATCGAACATCACCATGAATCCACCATGTCAAAATTTTCCAAAAATCTTTTAAATTACGTCAAAGAAAGAAATCGTCTTCTATCTAATTGGCGAAATATTAATAATCCTAAATTTCTTTTATCTAATAAATTTGCCATGATCGGAAGGGTTCTCTCTGGCCCAAATTATATTAAAATAATTCTTGCCGCTAAAAAACAAATTAAAAAATCTTCTCCGCCAATTTGTTCAAATAAATTAACAGACCAACAACTTTTAGATCTTTTTAAATGAAAAAGAAAATTGGATTATTTTTATTACCGCTAATTATTGGAGCTTTTTTATCACTAATATTTTATTTTCCTTATTTTTCAAAACATCTAATTCCTTCTCCATTGGACATAATTCCAGGCATGTATCTACCTTGGCTAGACCAACAAAGATCAATTTTTCCTAATGGTGGCCCAGTCAAAAACCCACTTCCTTCCGATGTTGTTTCTTTAACCATGCCTCTCAGAAAATTAACCGTCGATATTTTTAAAAAAGGTGAGTGGCCTCTTTGGAATTCTCAAATTTTATTAGGAACACCCCTTTTGGCCAATTTTCAATCTGCCGCTTTTAACCCAGTCAATATTTTTTATTTTATAAAAATAAATTTTATTGATGTTTGGTCTATTCAAATAATTCTTCAATCTTTTTTAGCTTTTATTTTTTTTTATCTGTTTATAAGTCAATATCAAAAAAATATTTTTTCCCGCATAATAGGATCTTTTATTTGGTCGTTTAATGGGTTTTTTATTATTTGGTTTCAATACAATACAGTTGTTTACGCAGCACTGTATTTACCATTAGCTCTTTTTGCTGTTTCTAAAATATCTAAAAATTTTCTATGGGGATTTCTATTAACTCTCAGTTTAACTTTATCTGTTTTTTCTGGAAATCCCCCAGTTACCTTAATTGTTTTTGGTGCTGTTTTATTAAATATCTTAGTTCTCTATTGGAAACAACTTAAAACAATCTTCATTTCTTTATTTTTTCTATTTTTATCTATTACTTTTTCCGCTCCTCAACTCCTCACAGGAATAAGCTCGTCTCAAAATTCTATCAGACAAAACGACAATGTCGCTGAATCGGCCAATATTAAATACCTAAAACCAGTAAAACTTTTAACCATTTTTACTCCAGATTTTTTTGGTAATCCTTCAACTAGAAACACCTGGAAAGATTTTCCCTTATATGACAACTCCACTATTTATAACGGAATTCTTCCAATAATTCTATTTCTTTTAAGTTTTAAATTAAAATTTAAAAAGAAACAGCGAAAAATACAGTTTTTTGCTTATCTTATCGCTGTTATAAGTTTTATAGCAATGATTCCATCTCCGGTTTCAAATTTTATCGGCAGTCTGAATATTTTTGGTTTATCATCTATGGTTTTTACCCGTTTTTCTTTTCTTTGGTCTCTTTCTTTAGCCATTATCACTTCTTTAGCTTTTAGTTTTTTAAAAAAAGAAACCTTAAGTTCAAAAAATATATTTTTACCACTAATTATTACCTTCGTTTCTGTTTTTGTACCTTTTTTAGTTTCTTGTTTTTTATATAAATATTTCGTTAAAATACCAGCCATAGACTATGATTGGTTAGTTCAAACCAAAACTGCAATCCGTAATTGTCTATATCCGCTTTTATTTGTTTTTTTAAACGGTTTTTTTATTCTATGTCTAATATTTTTTAAATCTCCAATCGTTAAAAAAGTCTTTTTAGTTCTTGTTTTTTTCTTAACTATTTTTGATATTTACAGATTTTTTAATAAATACAACAGTTTTACTCCATCAAATAATTTTTATCCGAAATCAGATCTTACTGATTATTTAGAGATTAATTCGTTTCGTTTTGCTAGAGAAAGCTCAGAGATAATTCCTTCAAATATGTGGTTGATGTATTCTCAACTTAAAACCCCTTCTGGTTACGATACCACTTATAGTCAAAATTATGGTCAATTTATCTCTCTCGTCAATGGTAATCATTTAAATTCTTCAACCAATCGATATCTTGAAATAGATAAATTCAACTCACCTCTAGTTGATTTACTTTCTGTTGACCATATTATTGCCACCAAAAAAACCAAAGATGGATTATCAATAGGTGGATCACTACCTATAACACTTATAAATTCAAAATATAAAATATCTAAAGATTTTGGACGATATGTAGTTTTAGAAAATTCATCAAGTCTTCCATTTATTAGACCAATTAAACAAATTTTAGTTTCAAAAAAAATAGACCAAACAGAAGCATTTTTAAAACAATCAAATATAAAAGATATTGCTATTATAGAAAACGACTTGCCTGATTCCAATCAGCTTAATGATCAAGTAGAAATTAAAAATTTAATTATTAATTCACAGAGTTTATCTTTTAATACTATTACTAAAAGCAACCAATTGCCTTATTATTTAATAATCAGTCAAAATTTTGATAATGGATGGAAATTAAAAATTGATAATATTCCCGGCCAAATTATTAAAACTAATCATACTTTTACCGGCATTTTTATATCACCCGGCAACCATCAGATAACCCTTGAATATAAACCAGACATATTTTTATTTTCACTTAAATTATCTATTTTGAGCATAACTTCTTCTTTAATATTTTTATTTTCTTCTCTCTTATGGAAAAAAAATCATCGCTAAGTATTATTATAGTCACTTGGAACACGGCTCAAATAACCTTGAAATGTGTTCAAACTATTAATAAATTTCTTGATAGTCCCGAAATTATTATCGTCGACAATGGTTCTGAAGATAATACTGTTGAACTTTTGTCTAAAGAAAAAAATGTCAAAATAATAGAAAATCATGCCAATTTAGGTTTTGCTAAAGCCAATAATATCGGTCTTCATTACGCCACCAAAGACTATATTCTCTTTATGAATTCTGATATTGAATTAATTGACGATTCTATAAACGATTTATTTAAATATTTTCAAGACCAAAATAAAATTGGAATTATCGGTCCTAAATTTTTAAACCCAGATCTCACTGTCCAGGCTTCAGTTTTTCCAAAACAATCAGCCTTAAACGCTTTTAAAGAATTTTTCTTAAATAAACCTGGTTCTTATTTAAAATATATTCCAGATACAGATAAACCAACCAAAGTTTGGGCTATTTCTGGTGGCTGCATTCTCACTTGCAAATCTTTTTTCACTTCTATTGGCGGCTGGAATGAAAAATATTTTTTCTATTTTGAAGATCTCGATCTGTGTCGCAATATTAATAAAATTGGAAAAGATGTAGTGTATTTTCCAAAATGCAAAATCATTCATCGTCATGGCGCTAGTGGTGCCAAATTAACTGATTCCGCCAATCAATGGCGTCGCTTAATTCCCGGCAGTAAAAAATATCACGGTCTAATAAATCACTATTTAATAAATTTTATCCTTTGGTCTGGACAAAAATTTAAAAAGCTTTTATTTAAATAAATTGACTGTTCTTAAATAATAAGGAGGGGAATTGTCTGGTCGTTTTATAGTATCAACCAAATTGATTTTATAAGAAGATTTGAATTTTGTTTCTACTTCACAACCTTCAGCATCAACAAATAAAACAGAAACTAAATCCTTTTCACCTTTTTTTAAAGCTTCGTTTAAAGGACATTTATCTACTGAGAAAATGATATTTTTAAATGTTCTAACTCCATTATTTATGGTTTTATATGATTGATTAAATAAAGATGGATCTATTTCCCCAAAAAATGCTAACCATGGATATAAACTATCGGGACTGTTTGTTAACACAATTTTTTTATAACCACTTCCAATTTCGTTTATTTTTTTAATCAACTCGACATTGCCACCATTACGATAATAAGAGGCAATACTCATTTTTTGGTGAACAAAATACATATGTGAAAAATAAATAAAATTAGCAAAATAGCCAATTCCCAATACTATTGAAATAAATTTCCATTTTTTTGGCAAATTAGTTAATTTACTAAAACCATAAGCAGCCAAGATTACTAAAAATGGAATCATTAAAATCGCTCTTTGCATGTTGGGAGTATCTTCAATAGTAACTGCTGCTGGTAATGGTGCCACCATTAAAAGAGCCAAGATAACTAATAATTCTTTTTTCTTTGAAACAAAAAATATGCCTATAATTATCATTATTAATTCCAAATAAGTTATTAATCCTACTTGGGGAACACTGTATCTAATAGGTTTAGCTGAAACTCCAGTTAAAAATGATGTACTAAAATATTCTCTATATTCTTCAGCAAAACGTCTAATATAAGCAGCTATTCGATTATGAAAAGCTCTTGCGACAAATACGTGACCAGGTCCTTCTTCTGTTGGCATTTTAGTCACTTCATAAAGAACTTTAAAATCACTTTTTAAACTAACTTGTGAAGCTCTACATCGAGCCTCAGGCGATAAAAACACCATTCCAGTTGTTAATAGTAAAGCTACAAATATTAATATTTGTTTAATTTTAATTTTTTTAAGAAAAACTAATCTATAAAAAAATATTAATACTAAAATAAATATTGGTGCCAACACCCTAATGTTGTGATAAAAGAAAAAAGCCAACACAAAACTAAAATAAGACAAAAACATATTTATAAAATTATTTTTCCTAAATAATTTTATAAAAAAATACAAACCCCAAATAGTCAAAAAGATAACCACAATACTTTCACTTGTCGCCCGACTAGTAATGATATGCCATGGATTTAATGCTAAAAATATAGAAGCTATTAATCCTAAATATTTTTTTTGACTACCAAATATTTCTAATACTAAAAAATAAATAGCGATAACTGTTAATGCTCCTATCAATACAAAAGGAAACCTTACTGCCAAAATAGTATTGCCAAAAACAACGATAGAGGGAATTATTAAATAAATTAAACCTGCTGGTCTAAAATCTCCAAAAGAATCATAATATAAAGGTAGTTTATTACCCTTATCATCCATTCCCGTTTTTAATAGTGAATAGGCATTCCATCCAACTTTAACTTCATCAACATGAAAACCATAAGGTACAGATTCGATTTTATAAATTCTTAAAAACAATGCCACCCCAAAAACCAACAATAACAACCCAAAAAACTTATATCTTTTATTAAACATAAATTTCTAATGTAAATATTATCTCATAAATCAACCATCTTGATGTAAAATTATTTAGTGTTTTTAAAATATAAAAAGACTATTTTATTGGCTGTTTTACTTCGACTCTTAATCATGCCGTTTTTTTATCATCCTGATATAAAATCTCAGCATTTCCATTTTCAATTTTTTTCTCAAGGAATTTTTAATATTTATGATTATCTTGATCAGAATAAATCTAAATTAGGATACAAAGATACTTTTAATTATCTGCCATTAACTTATTACACTTTTGGTCTAACTCAAGCTATTACCAAGCCTTTTCTAGGTAACGGTTTCGATAAATGGATCAATGATTGGGGAGAAACTAGGAATGATCATTCAGACATTATTTTTTATATGTTTTTTCTCAAAATTCCTTATTTAGTTTTAGACATCAGTTTAGCTTTTTTACTTTTAAAAACTTTCAAAAATTCAAAAATATTTTATTTTTGGTTATTTAATCCTGTTTCAATTTATTTAATCTATATCTTGGGTAATTTTGACATTTTGCCAACTTTCCTAACTCTTCTTTCTTTTTATTTTCTTAAAAAAGACAAATTATTTTTATCATATTTTATGATTGGAATTGCCGTTGCTCTTAAAATGTATCCTCTTATTTTTGTTCCTTTTATATTTTTCTATAAACCGAAAGATATTTTAAATCACCTAAAATATTGTTGGTTTTCCTTGCTTCCTTTAATTATCACAGTTATCCCTTTTGTTACTCAAACTAGTTTCATTAATTCCTTTTTAGGATCAGGATTAACTCAGAAAATATTAGAATATAAACTATTCAACCTTCCTGTTTTCCCTGTGTTTTACTTAATCATCCTCGCCAGTTATGCTTTTTCCAAATCAAAACAAAAATTTGAAATTGCTGTTACTCAAACTTTTTTAATTTTTATTGGTTTAGTTAAATTTCATCCTCAATGGATATTATGGTTTTTTCCTTTTATTATTTCTATTTTTGTCAACTCTAAAAAAATTAGTAAATTATTTTTAATTTCCTTTTTGGTTTTAATCTTTTCTTATATTTTTCTTTTCAACGATAATTTTCTTTTTTGGGGTCACCTTACTCCAATAAGTTCATTGTTTATCGAACTTACTTCACCGTTTAAATTAATACAATTAAGAACCCAATTTAATCCTGTTGTTATCCAAAAAAATATTCACAATGTACTTTTATGTTTTGGTATTATTGGTTCAATTTTTTATGCCAAAAATAAATAAATTTTTATTAATTATCCCAGCTGAAATTACTTTTATTTTTTTTCTGTTAATTATTTTGCCAACCATATTTTTAAAAGAAAAACCCGGAATTTTTCAAACTTCTTATTATCATATTTTATCTCTTGACTCAAAAAATAATTTTAGTCAAGAATTTATTGCCGATAAAAATAATCTCCAATCAGTTTCTGTTCTCTTAAAAAATCCCGGGGTAATAAATAAAAGCCAAATAGAAATAGAGTCACAAAATCAAGACAAAAACATAAAAATTGAATTACAAGATAAAAATAAAAGTGTTCTAAAATCTTTCAACATACTAGGAGTAAATATAGGTGATCCAAGTTGGATTAATTTTAATTTCCCTTGTTTTTTTTCTCAAAAAGGGGATAAATTTTTTATTAATATATCTACCGATAGTGAATTATCAGATCGGTTTTTTGTTTATGCGGATAGCCATAATTCAATTAATTTTAAAACTACCTATGTTTCCAATAGTTTTAAAGAGTCGTTTAAAGATAATTTAGAACAACAAATAAATAATTTTAAATCCAGAAATGTTTTTCAAACCGGATTTTATTTATTTACCATCGTTCTGGTCAATATTTTAATCCTAATTTAATATAAAATAGATTATCTTCAAATGAAAAAATCTTCACTTTTTTTTAAAATTTGTCTGATCATAGTTTTTCTTTTTTCTCTCTTCCTTTATTTATATAAAGACACTGTCGTTCCTCCATCTTTGTATTCCGATGAATCTGATATTAGTTACCAAGCTTTTATTTTTAATAAATATCACACTGATTATTACGGTAATAAATTTCCTATTCATTTTCATTCTTATTCCGACTGGCAACCATCTCTTTTTATTTATTCAGTAGCTTTAACTCAAAAAATTATTGGTCATGTCGATGCTTCAGTCCGAATTCCTGCTGCTATTTTTGGAGCCCTCACTGTTCTTATTTTTTGTTTAATTGTAAATCTTTTACTTAAAAGTGAAGTTTGGGCAATTATCAGTGGATTTTTACTTTCAATTTCTCCATGGCTTTTTCATTTTAGTCGAGCTGGTTTTGCTGTTACCAATATGCTTTTTTTAACACTGCTAGGAATTTATTTTTGGATTAAATTTATTCAAACCAATAAAAACAAAAACCTTTTTATCTCTTTTATATCTTTTGCTCTTTTAACTTATTCCTACAGTACAGCTAAAATGCATTTAATTTTTATATTTCTCACCATTTTTATTATTTGGTTTAAAGACATTATTAAAATTCCGTTTAAAACAAAATTAATTACCATTTTTCTAGTTGTATTAATCTGTTTACCAATACTTTTTGATACCATCAAAGGTCGAGCTGGTTATCGTTTTTCTTATATTAGTATTTTTAGTGATCCTACAATTAGTAAGACAGTCGATTATTATCGCCAAGAAGATTCTGTTATGGTTTATGGCCCACAAATCGGTCTTAAATCAATGCTAGTTTCCAAAATTTATCACAATAAAATTATTCAAATTTCTGAAAAATTTATTACTAATTATTTTTCTAGTTTTTCTACTGAGTTTCTTTTTCTAAAAGGCGACAATAATCTTCGACAAGGTATTGGAACTATCGGTAATTTACTTTTTCCTGATTTCTTTTTAATTATTGTTGGAATTTCTCTAGTTT
>Ga0172378_10006012_pt1 | contig 11341 bp, 10 predicted proteins | sample GrowelOW332metaG_FD_119755 | JGI IMG/M metagenome (GOLD analysis project Ga0172378, IMG submission 119755) | Groundwater microbial communities from an aquifer near a municipal landfill in Southern Ontario, Canada - Pumphouse #3_1 metaG | ecosystem: Environmental > Aquatic > Deep subsurface >... | reverse complement strand
ACTAACCATTCTTTTTTTGTGAAAAAAACATATTTTGCTTGAATTTTTATCTAATATGGGATATAATGAAAGCATTAGCAATAAAAAAGAGGATTAATTATATGCAAACAACATATCGCAGTGCCACTTGCGACAAAATCACAAACGAAATGATAGGCAAAGTAGTAAAGGTGGCAGGTTGGGTGAGTACTATTCGTGACCACGGTGGTATTACTTTTATTGATGTCAGGGACCAAAAAGGACTCGTTCAAGTTGTAGTAAATGATGACAGTTTAATAAAAGGTGTTACCAAAGAAAGTGTAATTTCTGTTGAAGGTAAAGTTCGTTTTAGGGGTGAAGACAACATTAACCCAAAACTTGCATCAGGGGATATAGAAATAGAGGTATTAAAGTTGGACTTGCTCGGGCCTGTAACTGCTCCTCTACCTTTTGAAGTAGAAGATAGTAAGTCGGTTCGTGAAGATGTTAGGCTGAAATATCGTTTTCTTGATTTACGAAATCCCGCAGTTTTTAATAATATTATTTTTCGTAGTAAAGTAATTAAATATTTGCGTAACCAAATGGAAGATTTGGGATTTTTGGAAATAACTACACCGCTAATTACTGCCAGTAGTCCAGAGGGGGCAAGAGATTTTATTGTTCCAAGTAGACAACACCCTGGTAAGTTTTATGCGTTGCCACAATCACCTCAAATATTTAAACAATTATTAATGGTTAGTGGCTTTGATAGATATTTTCAAGTAGCACCTTGTTTTCGTGATGAAGACGCAAGAGCCGACCGTGCGGCTGGTGAATTTTATCAGTTGGATATGGAAATGGCTTTTGCTACGCAGGAAGATTTGATTACAGTTGGCGAAAAAGTTTTTTACAATTTATTTAAAGAAATGTGTACAAAAGACATTAGTCCTGCACCTTTTATTCGTATACCTTTCAAAGAAAGTATGGAAAAATACGGTACTGACAAGCCTGATTTACGAAACCCTCTTGTTATAAAAGATTGTACTACTATTTTTGAGAAAACAGGTTTCAACGCTTTTAAGGGAAGTACGGTAAAAGCAATTTGTGTACCAAATATTTCTGGACAACCTCGTTCATTTTATGACACGTTGACCGATTATATGGTGCAACAAGGTAGTAAAGGACTTGCTTGGATAAAAGTTGAAGATGGTGGAAAGTTTAATAGTCCTATTGCAAAGTTTTTAACTGAAAATGAAATTAAAGAACTAAAAGATACACTTGATGCAAAAGACGGCAGTAGTATATTTATGTTGGCAGGAAAGCCCGCAATTACTACAAAACTCGCTGGTATTTTGCGAATTGAGTTGGGTACTAGATTAAATTTAATTGATAAAAATAAATTTAATTTCTGTTGGGTAACAGAGTTCCCTATGTATGAATTGACAGATGACAATAAACTTGACTTTGCCCACAACCCTTTTACACAACCAAGAGGTGGTATGGACGCATTTAATACAAGTAATCCGCTAGACATAAAAGCAGACCAGTGGGATTTGGTAGGAAATGGAATAGAAATGTTGAGCGGAGCAGTGCGTAACCACGACCCAAGAGTTATGGAAAAATTATTTGAATTAGTGGGATATAGTAGTGATGTCGTTAAAGAAAAATTTGGTTCTTTGTACAACGCATTTCAATATGGTGCACCACCACACGCCGGAATGGCTTTGGGAATAGACCGTACAATAATGCTTTTATTAGATGAACCAAATGTTCGTGAAGTAATTGCTTTCCCTCTAAACAAATCGGCTTTGTGTCCTCTTACAAACGCTCCTAGTACTGTTACAAGTGAGCAGTTGCGTGATGTACACATAAAAATAGATATAAGAGAATAATTAAAAAACGAGAGAATAAAAAACTCTCGCTATTTTGTTAATCTTGACCACAAAAGGAGATAGAAAATGATTACAATTACAGATTTGGAACTCACTTTTGGTGGCACTCCATTATTTAAAGATGTAAATTTAAAATTCACACCGGGCAACTGTTACGGAGTAATAGGTGCAAATGGTGCGGGTAAATCGACATTTATAAGATTGCTTTCAGGTGATTTGGATGCTACAAAGGGTAGCATAGAAATTCCTCCAAAATTAAGAATGTCAGTATTGAAACAAGACCACTTTCAGTTCGATAATGATACCGTAATGGATACGGTAATAATGGGTAACAAGCATTTGTACGATGTAATGCAACAAAAAGATGCTTTGTATAACAAGCCTGATTTTAATGATGAAGATGGTATAAAAGCAGGTGAATTAGAGGCTGAATTTGGAGAAATGAATGGCTACGAAGCAGAAACCGAAGTGGCAAAATTGCTTGGTGGTTTAGGTGTCCCTGAACAATACTATTACACAAAAATGTGTGAATTAAATGGTTCTATAAAAGTTAAGGCTTTGTTAGCACAAGCCTTGTTTGGAAATCCTGATATTTTACTTTTAGATGAACCAACAAACCATATGGACGAAAAAAGTATTGACTGGCTAGAAGAATTTTTGATAAGTTATGAGGGTACTGTTATTGTGGTGTCCCACGACAGACATTTTTTGAATACTGTTTGTACACATACTGTTGATATCGATTATGGCAAAATTAAAATGTGGGTCGGGAATTATGACTTTTGGTATGAGTCTAGTCAATTAATGCAACAATTGACAAAACAACAAAACAAAAAGAAAGAAGAAAAAATAGAAGAATTAAAAGAATTTATCCGCCGTTTTGGTGCGAAAAAATCTTTGGCAAAACAAGCAACAAGCAGAAAGAAAATGCTTGATAAAATTTTAATAGAAGAAATGCCTGCTTCAAATAGAAAATATCCATATGTAAACTTCAAATTTGAAAGAGAACTGGGTAAAGATATTTTGCAGGTTAGCAATCTTAGTTTTTCTCACGAAGGTAATAAATTATTAGATAATATTACTTTTAGACTTGGCCGTGGAGATAAAGTAGCAGTATTTAGCGACAATGAAAATTCTGTAACTGCATTTTTGGATATTTTGTCGGGCAACAAAAAGGCTAATAGTGGTGAAGTAACTTTTGGCACTACGGTAGTAAAAGCCGAATTACAAAAAGATGTAGGACATTTCTTTAATAATGAAATGAATATTATTGAATGGCTTTCACAATTTAGTAAAGAAAAAGATATTTCTTTTTTGCGTGGTTTTTTAGGTAGAATGTTATTTTCGGGTGATGATGCTTTGAAAAAAGTTAAAGTATTATCAGGTGGCGAAAAGGTACGGTGTATGTTATCACGAATGATGGTAATGAGTCCAAACTTGATAATTTTAGACCAACCTACAAACCACTTGGATATGGAAAGTATTACCGCTCTAAATGAAGGTATGACTGACTTTAAAGGGGTAATAATATTTTCATCACACGACCACACATTAGTGGAAACAGTGGCAAATCGTATTTTTGAAATAAAAGATGGAAAATTATACGACAGACTAATGAATTACGAAGAATATCTAAAATTTAAAAACGGAGAGTGAAATTATAATGAAATACTATAACAAGTTGATGGAATGTGCGGACAGAGGAATCCTTGAAGGCATACAAAGTGAAAGATTGGTAAGATTGGTAAAAAACCTTTATGAAAAAGTTCCTTTTTATAAAAAAGCATTAGATGAAGCAAAAATTAATCCTGATGAGTTTAAGGGCCTAGATGAAATTGATAAATTGCCTTTTACTACAAAAAAAGATTTGAGGGATAATTATCCTTTTGGGCTTTTTGCTGTCCCATTAAAAGATATTGTAAGGATACACGCTAGTAGCGGAACGACAGGTAAACCAACCGTTGTGGGTTATACCGCTAATGACTTGAAAGTTTGGGGCGAAGTTATGGCAAGGTCTTTGTTTTCTGCTGGCGCAGATGCGGAAAGTGTTATTCAAATTTGTTATGGATACGGGTTATTTACAGGTGGTTTGGGTGCGCATTTGGGTAGTGAAACCCTTGGTGCTGTTACAGTTCCAGCAAGTACTGGCAATACTATGCGTCAACTAATGCTTATGAAAGATTTTGGTACATCTACAATTTGTTGTACACCTTCTTATGCTATTGTTATAGCCGAAGAAATGAGCAAAGAGGGTTACAAGGTGGAAGACTTTAAACTTCGTTCAGGAGTTTTTGGTGCTGAACCTTGGGACAATAAAATGCGAAAAGAAATAGAAGAAAAATTAAAATTGAAAGCCTATGATATTTATGGGTTAAGTGAAATTATGGGGCCGGGTGTTGCTATTGAATGTGATGCACACGCAGGCTTGCATATTCAAGATGACCACTTCTTAGCTGAAATCATTGACCCAAAAACACTTAAAAAGTTGCCTGATGGTGAGGTGGGCGAGTTGGTTATAACCACATTGACAAAAGAGGGAATTCCTCTCCTTAGATATAAAACTGGTGATTTGACTTCTATAACTCACGAAAAATGTGAATGTGGAAGAACAACAACCAGAATTGCACCTATTAAAGGTAGAGTCGATGATATGCTAATTATCCGTGGTGTTAATGTTTTCCCTAGCCAAGTGCAAACTGTTTTGGCAAAATTTGATGAATTATCAAATCATTTTGTTATCAATGTAACAAGAAAAGGTGCTTTGGACAATATGAAAGTTACAGTGGAAATTAGACCAGAATTAAATATAAATAAAGAACAGTTGGAAAAAGAAGTTTCACACAATTTAAATTCTATGCTTTTGATTAATTGTAATTTGGAAATAGTTGAACCAAATACTATTCCTCGTACAGAAGGTAAATTTAAGCGAGTAATTGACGAAAGATAGGCATTTACTTTACAAAAAATAATTAATATGCTAGCATTTTATAAACAATTTTCATAATGTATATAAAATATAGCAAGGAGAAATAAATGAAAATATACAATTCTTTGACGCGACAAAAAGAAGACTTTGTACCTGTTAATGCGGGTAAAGTCGGTATTTATGTGTGTGGTATAACTGTTTACGGCCCACCACATTTGGGACATTTGCGTACTTATGTGGCTTTTGATGCAATAAATGAATATTTCAAACATTTCAAAGGTTACGAAGTTTTTTATGTTCGTAATATTACTGATGTCGGTTCTATTGTAGGCGATGCAGATGATGGTGAGGACAAGATAGAATTGAAAGCAAATGAAGAACATTTACATCCTTTGGAATTGGTTGATAGATATATCAAAGTAATGTGGGACTGCTTGGATGCTATGCGTTGTGAAAGACCAAATATTTCCCCTAGGGCAACGGGACATATTATAGAGATTATGGAAGCCGTACAAAAAATGATTGATACTGGATATGCGTACGAAGTAGATGGAAATGTTTATTGTGATATTCAAAAAATAAAAAATTATGGTGAACTATCAGGCAATACTTTGGAAAACTTGTCCGCAGGTGCACGACTGGAAATTGATGAAAATAAGCATAATCCATTTGACTTTTTAATTTGGAAAAAAGCACGACCAAATAGTGTTTTAAAATGGAATAGCCCTTGGGGTGTAGGATATCCTGGATGGCATATGGAATGTTCCATTATGAGTACAAAATATTTGGGTGAAACTTTTGATATTCACGGTGGTGGTAGAGATTTGCGTTTCCCTCATCACGAAAATGAAATTGCACAAAACTATGCTTTGTATAACAAAGACCCTGTAAAATGCTGGGTACATACAGGTATGCTGAATGCTAGTGATGGTACTAAAATGAGTAAGAGTAAAAATAACTATATTACAGCAGAAGAAGCAATAAAGGAGTATGGTGCAGTACCACTTAGATGGTTTTTTATTAATGGGCACTATGGTAGCAATATGAATTTATCAAAAGAAGTGTTGGATTCTAGCACAGCAGGATTAGAACGAATTGAGAATTTCTTTTATAACCTTAATATGAATGTTGGAGATAATTATAACAAAGCATTAAATGTTGCTTTAACGAATTTGTGTCATAGATTTGAAGAAGAAATGGATGATGACTTTAATACACCAAATGCAATTTCTGCAATTTATGATTTTATTAAAGAAGCCAACCAGATTCTACCTTCAAAATGCTATAATATCGATAACATAAAAGAAATATATGGTTACTTTACAAAAATTAATCAAGTATTAAAGTGTTTTGACTTTTTGGAGGTAAAAGAGCCAGATAAAGATGTTTCGGGCAAAATAGAAAAAATTGAAAGTTTGATGAAAGAGCGTAATGAGTTTAGGGCAAATAAAGACTTTAATAACGCTGATAAAATCAAAGCAAAAATTATAGAAATGGGTGCAGAGATTTTTGACAACAAAGATGGAACAAGTACATTCAAATTAAGTAGGAGGTAATTTAATGGAAAGAAGAAAAATTGTTGCAATTGTAGGTAACGCTGCTTGCAAAATGACTAATTGTTCGGTAGAGGACAAATTCAAATGGGATATTGCTCAACGACTTGGAAAAGTGCTGGTAGATAATGGGTACAGAGTACTGACAGGTGGTGGGCGAGGTGTTATGCGTGCTGCTATGGCAGGTGCACACACTAGTGAAAACTATCGTGAAGGCGATACTATTGCAATTGCTCCAACTTTTGATGCTAATGAAGTAAATGATTTTGCTGATATTGTCATTCCTACTGGACTAAATTTTTATAGAGATGTCATTGTTGCTGGTTCGGATGTGGTTATTGCTGTTGGCGGTGGAGCGGGCACTTTGAATGAATTGACTTCTGCTTGGAAACTGGGTAGAATGATTATTGCATTTACTAATGTAGATGGCTGGGGTGCAAAAATTGCTGGCAAACCTATGGATAATGCAGTAAGATATGCAGGTTTCAAAGATATAGTATATGGAGTAGAAAAACCTGAACAAGTAATTGATTTGATTAAAACGCATTTACCAAAATACACTAGGAACTTGGAAAAATTAGCCTTGGGTTACCCTGTTTTTGTTGAAAAACGAAAAAGTAACTGGGTTGGTCCAACTATTGTAACCGAAGTAAATGAATTGATTGATAGATAAAAAATGAAAAAACAAAAAAGCCTTGGGCTTTTTTTTTATTTGTAAATAGTTTAAAAGTATTTTTTTTGGCTAGAATTTTATAAAATGAGGTCATATGAAAAAGTTTATATGTTTTTTAGTTTTGATAGCGATTTGTTTTTTGATTTTTCAAAATAACTATGTTCCAGTAAATAATTTTGCAAGTGGTTATACTGGTACATATTATTTTTATACCAGTGAAGATTTTTGTAGTAATTTTACTACTACCATAAATAATGGAAATGATTATATAGTGAGTTGTGATATAGATATTGCAAGTTTTGTTTATCAAATATTAAATTATAATTGTATTCGGGGGGAGAGTTTTCAATTTACAAAGTTTGGGGATAGGGACTTGGAAACTCTTATAAGCAAACTGGGAATTCAATATTTTAGTAAAAATGAAGATGAAATTTTGGGGTATTCTAGTCTAGTTCCTTATAGTGTAAAACTTAATAATAGTATATTTAATGTGCAAATTGCGGAAACAAATTCAAAAATTACTATCGGTTTTCCTATGATTTTGGGCAGTTTTTAAAAAATAAAATTAAAATCTATGTTTAAATAATATTTGTTTTGGCTACAATCTAGCAAGAAAGGAGGTTTGTATGGAATACAATAAAACAACTAAATTTGCGAGGTTTATGAAAAAATATGCTTACTGGTTTGCATTAGGTTTTTCTGTTTGTCTTCTTGCAACTGTTTTGACACTATCTGTTATTTATAAATCAAATATAAAGGACGATGATCCATTTGTACCAGTAACAGTAGATGAAATCAATTTTGCTAGCCCTGTTGCTTCGGTAGATGTTATCAAAGATTACTCAAATTCTGCTTTGCAATACAGTAGCACATTGAGGTTGTGGCAAACACACAAGGCAATAGATTTTGCTGCGGAAGAGGGCACAGAAGTCCTGGCCGTCTTGGATGGTACTGTTACCGAAGTAACATACAATTATCTAATGGGTAATATCGTAAAACTTGATGTCGGTAATGGAATGATTGTTGTATATGCTTCACTTTCCAGTGATGTTCCTGTTAAGCAGGGCGATACAGTGTCGAAAGGCTCAAAAATAGGATATGTTAGCAACACAGCAAAAACCGAAGTCAGCGATGGACCGCATCTTCATTTAGAAGTATTACTTGATGATGAAAAAGTTGACCCAAATCTTTATTTAGATTTGGAAGAAAAGTAATATTTTTATAGTTAATCACTTTTAAGTGTAGATTATTCACTTTACAACTATTTTACTCTATGGTATAATAATTTAGTCAATAAAAGACATAAATTAGTAGAAGTTAAAGGGAGTAATTATGGTTATTGATAGAATAATAGAACTGTTATCAGAACAATTAAATGTTGGTAAAGAAACTCTAAATAAAGATACTCGTGTAATTGAAGATTTGCACGCAGATTCATTAGATGTTGTAGAGATGTTGATTGCGTTGGAAGATGAGTTCCATATCAGTGTGCCAGATGAGGATGCAAAAGATTTGAATACTATTGGTAAACTCGCTGAATATGTTGAAACAAAAATACAAAAATAATAATTATAAACCACTCTTTGATTTTTTAGAGTGGTTTTTTTATAAAAAAGAAGTATCTATATGATACTCCTTTTTAATTTTTGGAAAATTCTTTTTTATGACTTAGATAATAGATTGTAAAGTAAACTAAATAGCCTGCTATACCACTTATGGTGTTGTATATTAAATCGGTAAGTTCAACTGACCTAAAAATAGGTAATGCCCATTGCAAAAATTCAATACTGAAACTAAGGGCAAAGGATATCAAAATTGTTTGCCAAAGATAGAATTTTAATTTTTTAAAACTTACGATTATTGCTCCAAGAGGCAAAAACATAGATAAATTAATTAAGACATTAAAAATACCAAAATCATATAATGTAAATTTATTCAAACCAAAACTTATTCCGCTATAATCAAAATAAAATTCGATAAATCCCAAATTAATATTGAAAGTGCAAGTTACGCCAATTATCAAAAGTATAAAATAAAATATTGTAAATAATATAGATAATGTTGCAAAAATCTTTTGATTTTTATTAAATATTAAAAGGAATATAGGCAACACTATCAAAAATAAAAATGTTATTGTAATGGCTAACCAAAGGGCAATTTGCATATTTTTTTACCTTTTAATTTGCTTTGTAAGTTAACAAATAATCTTTTAGATTTTCTATTAAAGCAAGGTTCAAAACTTTGCTGTTTTTCCTCAAAATAACTGCCATTTTCTCCATATCGTCTGTCCAAATAAAATGCTTATTAATATATTCTTCCGCTTTTTTACTAGAATTTGATAATTGAATTTCAATTAATTCTTTCATCATTTCTTTTGCGATATTTGATACTTTTGGAAAGTCAAATACAACTTTTTCTTCTTGATTAAAGGTGATTGCACCACCAACAAGCATTTTGTGCATAATCATTACTCTTTGGACGGCGTGGGCTTGTGCTAAGGAATGAGGTTTGCTTTTGGTAAAATAAGGTAGCAGATAACTACACAAGATTTGTTTACATTGATGCTCGGTAAAAATTCCCGCTTTTTGTAGTTCTGGTGTAAATGCTAAAGCCCCCATATCTGCTTTGTTTTCTTCAATTATGGCAGTATATTGTCCTAATTTTACATTTTTTGGGCCTAAGGTATGAGTATTTTCGTGGCAAATAACGCCCCAGTGGTCTGCTTCCGTATTGAAATATTCTAGTTGTTCTGTACACAAAATCTTATTAATTACTTTTGTACGGCGTTGTTTTCTTATTTGTCTATGATACTCGTTTTTTCGGTAGCCATTTGTGATAAAGGATAATTTATCATCATTTGGCAAATTTTCCGCTTCGGTAACACCACATTGACAAGCTCCTACACCGCCAGCCAAATATATAATATCTACATCAACGCTATTTTGTTTGTCATTGTTTTCATTTATTGCCTGTGTAAATTTATCCAAGTCAGGCATATTTTTCGCAATAATACTTATAATTTTTTTGTTCTCGTGTAAAAATTTTGTACCTTTTTCATTTACAAGACCAACCCTTGCTCCCAGTGTATCTTTTGCGTAAAATTTGATATCATTTTGTTTTAATCTTTCTTGTAATTCTTGATTATTACTCAAAGATTCAGTCATAGGGTCGTTATAACTTTCACGAACGACAGTAAACTCAATTTTGTCATCAAGTTTTGCCCAAAGGGTATCTGCTATGCAATCTAAATTCTGATCATTTTGAGTGAGGGCTAGAGCCTGATAATTTAGAAACTCACCCAACTTTGTTTCAGGGCATAAATTGCTTGCTTGACTCAATTCTTTTCCTGCTTTACTAAATTCAGGTTTGAAATAATCAACATACTCAATACCAACAAGTTCATCGTTTTTTCTTTCTACTATTGTGTGTTGTGTTAAAATTTTTTGCACTTCATCTACTTTATTCTCGTCCAGCATTTTATTTAGTATTTTATGGAATTCTGTAACTGTCAGGTCTTGCGGATAAAAGTTACAAGCAAAAGGTGCTTTAATATTTTTTACTAATTCAATGAAATTGCCATCATTGTCAGGGGAGAACATACTTTTTTGAGCATAATAAAGGATAGAAGTTAAGCGTGCTTGCTCATTTCCTTTTTCTATTTCTTTTTTCAAATATTGTTGAAACTCCAAGTTATGCTTATTTTCCATTCTGTAATAAGCGATTTCAATATATTTACTGGCACAAACCAAGTGTGCAAGGATTTGTTTTTGAGTTTCGTTTAATTTTTGAAATTCCTTACTCTCTGTATCTAGCATTTTTAGTCTTTTTAGACGGATCTTACTAGTACGCATTTTCAATTCTTTTAAACTTAAATTTAATTCAAATTCCATATAATCACCCTCGATTTTTCTTTTAAAATTATTATAACATAAATTATTTAGTTTTGTATTAAATTATAACTACAAATTATTTGACGAATTTTTGGTTTCTTTATGCTCAATTAATTGAATTTTAAACTATATTAATATATAATGTGAATAAGGAGATTATTATGAAAACAATGCCAGCAGAAGAAGCCCGACGAGATTATTATTCATTGAGGCGACAAAAGAGTCGTGATATATATTTTAAATTAAATAATACGCCCATAAAAAAAACTAAAAAACGATTAAAATTAGTGAAAAAATTGTTGGGGAAATGTGATGATACAGCAATTATTATTTCACCTTTTTACTGTGATTATGGTGATAATATATTTGTAGGCAAAAACTTTTTTTCAAATTACAATTTTGTTGTTTTGGACTTGGCAAAAGTTGTTATAGGTGATTATTGTATGATT
>Ga0172378_10006011_pt1 | contig 11341 bp, 11 predicted proteins | sample GrowelOW332metaG_FD_119755 | JGI IMG/M metagenome (GOLD analysis project Ga0172378, IMG submission 119755) | Groundwater microbial communities from an aquifer near a municipal landfill in Southern Ontario, Canada - Pumphouse #3_1 metaG | ecosystem: Environmental > Aquatic > Deep subsurface >... | reverse complement strand
GGGAAGGTCCCTCCATTGAATCCGCAAAAGATAGTGCTCGATTCTTAAAAAAGAAGAATTTCCACTTTATGACCGGCAATATTAACGCAGATTTTGTGATGGAACGTATTCCAAATTCCAAACGGCCAGAGTTAATCCTTTTGGATCCGCCTCGCAAAGGAACGGAACCGGGAGTGATTTCCGCACTTGCCGCTCGTAACCCGGATCGTGTTCTCCATATCTTTTGTGGCACGGATGAAATCCCGCGGGAACTCCATATGTGGAAAATTTTGGGGTATAAACCAGTAACCATTCAACCCTTGGATATGTTTCCCGGGACACCCCATTTGGAAACAATGGTGTTGCTGGAACGCTGACTGTTCTGATTGAGTTCCTTGCAATCGGCAAAATATTCTGTTTTTAATTGCTGAATAATATTTTTCAGCACATTGCGTCTTTGGTCGGGATCGGGGAGTTTTTCTCGTAGTTTATTTCGAAACAAGGCGATCTCTGCAAGATCATCACTGTCGGAGTCTGGTAGCGTATTTTCTAATACTTCGCGCAGTAATTTGGAGAACCCTGCAAATTTTCCATCCGTTGCCACGGCGAAACGCCAAGGGCCTTGGCGTACCTGAGCACAAGAATAGAAATGAGCATGCGCCGCATCATCAACGCTATTGCTCCAGATACCCAGAGTTTCACAGTACTGACAGATGTTTTTGTTCAGAATGCTATTGTCAGTGGCTGCATAGACGAGCCAGGAACCTAATAAATCATCATTCTCAAATTTGCGTTCTTCGACTTTAAGATTGGCGTGTGGCCATCCCTGTAATAATTCACGCGTTTCTCGGGATAACAGAGGGCTGATCACGCATAAAAAGCAACCGCTTGCTGACAAACCTTTGATCTTTTCTGTCGCAGCAGCACCCCCTCCGACTACAAGAATTTTTTTTAAAGTAAGATTCAGATAGATCGGGATGCGTTCATGGAATAATATACTCATGGAGTGTCCTCAAATAATGCTGCGGAATGGAAAATTTTTACCACGTCTCCCACGATCAGTAATCCCGGTCCTTCTGTTTTTTTTGGTAATCCGTGAGTGGAGGCGTTTTCCAATGTGGAGATGCTGATAACTTGTGCAGGTAAACAAGCATTTTCTATTAGAGCGAGAGGTCTCTCGGGCGGTGCGCCCGCTTTTAATAACAGGTTCGCATATTCAGTCGCTTTGGAAGAGGCCATGTACAGCACCAGCGTACCGGAATAATGAGCAAAATCTTTTGCAGACTCCATCAGTTTGTGACCTGTGATGACACGTAAATCATCGCTGATACCTCGGTGTGTCAGGGGGATTTCTGCAGAACAGGCGGCGCCCAGTGCGGCGGAAACACCGGGAATCACCTCGTAGGGAAGTGCCCATTTTTTTATTTCTACCAATTCCTCTCCTCCTCTCCCGAAAATAAACGGGTCACCCCCTTTCAGACGCACTACTCGTTTTCCTCGCCGGGCATGGGATATGATTTGTTCTGCAATTTTTTCCTGGCAGAAACTATGGAATCCCATACGTTTTCCCACATAAAAAATTTCCGCATCAGGCGGAAATAACGTCTGGATTTCTTTACTTACGAGGGCATCATAAAGAATCACCTCAGCCGATTTAATGGCGTGCAGCGCCTTGACTGTAAGCAGGCCAGGATCTCCCGGACCTGCTCCTACCAGACTAACGAATCCGCTCATTAAAAATCCCTTTCTTAGAGTATTTTGCCGTGCATGGCTTGAAATCGAATTACCCTATCCCAGGGCAAGCCGTTCCTTCAGTGTTTCAAATCCGATCCGCTGGATAAAGTCACCCAGGAGTTCTTCGGTTTTTCCTTCATTTTGCCAGATGAAAAACAGTTTTTCGAAGACATCGGTGATAGCATCAAGAGGAATATTCTGGGCCAGAAGTTGTGCTAAATGATCACCAGAAGCAGTTCCACCTGCGAAAATGGTAAACTTATTGGCTGCCTGTCCTATCAGTGCAAGTTCCGCCACATAGGGACGTGCACAGCCATTGGGGCAACCTGTCATCCGCAAAATCAGGGGACGGTTTTGAAGCGCATACTTTTCTAGAAGGACTTCCACCTTTTGGAGTATGCTCAGGAAAACGGGTTCCGCTTCGGTCAGGGCAAGGGGACAACTCGGCAGAGACACACAGGCAATGGAACGGTCGAATAACGGACTGGGACTCTTCCACTCATAGCCACTTGAGGTGAGAATCTTTTCGATAGCACTTTTAGCTGTAGCAGGAATGTCCTGCAGAATTAGATTCAGATCGGTGGTCACTTGTACAGAGGGATTATAAGTTTGGACAATTTCACGAAGGGCCGTTTTGATTCGTCCGTGAGCATTATCGGTGATGCGCCCGCAAATCAAGTGTATTCCCAATGACCAGGAACCGTTGGTATGCGGCTGCCAACCAAGGTGCCTTGGTGTGTTCCATGGGGGAATCTGCTTTTGTACAAAGTTAAAACCCTGACGTTTTTCCACTTCGTTGCGAAACCATTCCACACCGCGTTCCGCAATGACATATTTGAGGCGAGCGTGCTTGCGATTGGTTCTGTCGCTGTAATCGCGGTGAACTGAAATCATGGCCTCGGCTACGGCAACAATTTTGTCTGCAGGAATATATCCTATCAAATCCGCTAAACGAGGAAACGTTTCTGCTTTACCATGGGTCATACCCATACCACCGCCAGCGAAAACAAAGTAGCCCTGGATAGCTCCATTAGAAATTTCGGCGGCAAGTCCCATGTCGTTGGTATATAAATCAACGCTGTTATCGCCTGTTACTGTGATTGCAATTTTGAATTTACGCGGCAAATAGGCGCTGCTGTAAAAGGGCTCCTCTTCTTCACCAGGTAAATCCACCTTAGTGCCGTCAATCCAGATTTCTGTCCATGCAGAGGTTTTGTACTGAAAATAGTTGCTGAGCAAATTTACGGGTTCGTTCAGCAATTCCAGCTCAGCCAGTCCGCGCGGATTGGCTGGCTGCGTTACGTTGCGAACCACATCTCCGCAGGCTGCCGCGGTTGTCTGATTTACGGAATGTATGCCTTGAAACAAGGACCGCAAATTATCTTTCACCACACCGTGTATTTGGAGTGTCTGCCTTGTGGTAATGCGGAGTGATCCTACACCGAAAGTGTCGGCGAGTTCATCCCATTTCAGGTATTGCTTTGCGGTCAATCGTCCCCCGGGAATACGTCCCCGCACCATGAACGAAATATTTTTTTCCCCGTTCGGAATATTTTTATCACGATTCCGTTGCTGATAAAAGCCGTGAAACTTGATGAGCTGCTGATCATCCTGTGAAAATCCTTTTTGTGTGGGATCATCCAAAGTAGCGGCGATACCACCGCGCAGCCCATGAGATTGGATTTTGATTTCTTCGAGGGTCATGTTAGCCTGTTATGTTATGTGTATTCTGCATGGACGTGAACATCAAATATTTTTATTCTGATTCTTTTTCGAGAGAACCTACTATTACGCCTGCAGCAGCAGTCTGATTGGAGCCTTCATCAATGAGGATGAACGCTCCTGTTTTCCTGTTGATTTCATAGGGGTCTCCTGACAAGGGAGAGGCCAGTTGCAACTGCACGCGAGCAATGTCATTCAGTTTCAGATCTTTATCGCCGGGGCCCTCTTCCAAGGTGGCAATATCGAGCACACTTTTCACATTCATCAAAATAACACGCGTTGTGCGAGTGCTGGTGCGGAGTAGATAGCGTCCGCCCTGACGTCCCGTTTTCTGATCCATCCAGCAGACTTGAGCCGCGAGTTTTTCATATAAAGCGGGTTGGTTAAGTCCGGCGACACTCAATAAATCACCGCGGCCTATATCGATTTCATCGGTAAGCAAAAAGGTCACGGACTGCCCCGCGAAAGCCGTTTCCTGGACTCCTTCCAAGCCATCGATAGCTTTAATATGGCTCGTCAATCCGCTGGGCGCTGCTATTACCGGATCGCCCACGTGGAATATACCCGAAGCAATGCGTCCAGCGTATCCGCGGTAGTCTGGATATTGAGGGCTTTGCGGACGTATCACATACTGGATGGGAAAACGGGGATCTTCTAGATTCACATCTTCTTGTACAGGCACACTTTCCAGGAGTTCCAGTAATGTGGGCCCTTGATACCAGGGCAGACGCTCGGAAGGATCTACCACGTTGTCCCCGGTGAGTGCTGATAAGGGAATAAAAGATATACTGCGTTTTCCCAGGCGTTCTGCAAACTTGAGATAGTCCGCTTGAATGGATTGAAATTTTTCGGCACTCCAATCCACAAGATCAATTTTGTTCACGGCTACGATGATGTGACGAATACCGAGCAAACTGGTGAGATAGCTGTGGCGACGCGTTTGTTCAATGACTCCATGGCGGGCATCCACCAGAATGATCACCAGATCGGCATTGCTTGCTCCGGTGACCATGTTGCGTGTATATTGGACGTGGCCCGGGGCATCAGAAATAATGAACTTGCGCTTTGCTGTAGCAAAGTACTTGTGTGCAACATCAATCGTAATGCCCTGTTCGCGTTCGGAACGCAAACCATCGGTCAGCAGCGCCAGGTTGATTGAACCATCAGGGAGGCGGTGGGATGGATTTTCCAGGTACTCCAGGGTATCGCCCGGAAGGGATCGAGTATCGAACAGCAAACGCCCAATAAGTGTACTTTTGCCATCATCTACGCTGCCGGCGGTGAGAAATCTAAGAATTTGAATGTCAGACATAAAATTTCCCGTAAATATTTAGTGAAAGCTCTGAGATAAATAATGTGGGGTTGTTGCGGGTGAACACTAAAAATAACCGCCTTTTTTGCGGTCTTCCATGGCAGCATCGGATCGTTTGTCATCAATACGGGAACCTCTTTCAGTCACTTTGGCTTGCCGAATTTCCTCAATCACATCATCAAGTTCAACAGCCCGAGATTCTACAGCAGCGGTACAGGTCATATCACCCACAGTACGAAAACGAACCCATTTGTGGGTCAGAGGTTCATCCGGTTCACGGTGCAGGTAGGGTGAATCGGGGTATAGCAAACCATCTCGTACTACGCAAGTTCGTTCATGAGCAAAATAAATGCTGGGCAATGGAATTTTTTCGCGGCGAATGTAATTCCACACGTCCAGTTCAGTCCAGTTGCTGATGGGAAATACGCGCATGTGTTCCCCCTTGTGGATTCGCCCGTTATAAAGATCCCACAATTCAGGACGTTGTAAGCGCGGCTCCCACTGTCCAAAGGCATCGCGGGCTGAAAAAATGCGTTCCTTAGCTCGCGCTTTTTCTTCGTCACGGCGGGCTCCCCCAATACAACATTCCAAGCGTAGTTCTTCAATGGCATCTAAAAGGGTTCGTGTTTGAAGCGCATTGCGACTTGCATATTTACCCGTTTCTTCGGTGACGAGTCCCGCATCAATGGTATCCTGTACGTAGCGAATCTCCAAGCGCACACCCAAGTGTTGGGCAAGCCAGTCGCGGTAAACGATCGTTTCAGGAAAATTGTGCCCCGTATCAATGTGTACCAAAGGAAAAGGAACTCTGGCGGGGCGGAACGCTTTTACCGCCATGTAAGCCAGTACAATGGAGTCTTTGCCTCCGGAAAAAAGAAGTCCCACGCGCTCAAACTGAGCTGCCGCCTCACGGATAATGTGAACGGCTTCTGCTTCGAGAGCTGCAATATTGTCAAGGAGTGCATTTTGTGTGTTATTTGGCATGATTGTAATACTCTAAGCTGTTTCTTTACGGTGCAGATGCAAACCGCATTCTTTTTTGTTCGGATTTTCCCACCACCAGCGACCGGAACGAGGATCTTCACCGGATGCTACCGGACGAGTACAGGGGGCGCAGCCAATACTCGCAAAACCTTGCTTGTGCAAACGATTTACGGGCACATTGTGAAAGTCAATGTATTCGTCCAGTTGTGTTTCGGTCCAGTCCAGTAGGGGGTTGATTTTAACCAATTGGTGTTCTTCATTCCATTCCGCCATCTCCAATTGGGAACGATTGACGGATTGTTCCGAGCGCAAACCGGTAAGCCAGACGGTGGCACCGCGCAGGGCTCTCTGTAAAGGCTCCACCTTGCGGATTCTACAGCATTCTAAACGCTTTTCCACAGAAGTATAGAAGCTGCGCGGACCCATTGATGTCAGAAAAGTTTGCAATGCTTCTGTATCGGGCGTGTATGTTTCAATGATGGCCGCGTACCGTTCCCGTGTGATTGCCAGTAAGCTTTGGGTTTCTTCAAAAAGGCGTCCCGTATCCAGAGTAAAAACCCGAATCGGTAATTTGGCACTAAATATGACATGCGAAAGAACCTGATCCTCTTTACCCAAACTCGTGGAAAACGCAATTTGTGTCCCGAATTTCTGTACCACCTCGTGAAGACGAGTCTCAAAATTTAAGGTTTGTAAATGTGCAGAAAATGTTTTAATCTCTTGCTTATTCATAAATTCATGTCTACCAGTTCAATGTTTAGTGCTTTATAGATTTCTTATTTAGAATGATAATTAAAATCTATAAATAAAATAGGAATTGGGCTGGAAACAAGTCTTAAAATTTAAAAATCAGTTTAATTATAATAAAATGAGAGTTTTTATCATTAAAAAAGCAATAAAAATTTTAAAAAAATTGAAAAAAAAGATGTTGACAATGAATATTATTTTGCTAATATTCGCATATAAGAATATAATGCTTAAATTTGCATACATGAATAGAGGTTTTGCGGATGTGAAGATATCAAATACTGAAAATGAGTTTCCGACAGCCTGATTGATTCTCATTTTTTTCTTTTAATTCTTACTAATCCCATAGACTAAATCATTAAACAAGCTTTAAGGCCAAGATTAAAAACAACAAAACAGAACAAGGAGAAACAATGAATAAAATAATAATACTATCGCTGCTATTAACTGTAGGGTCAGTTTGGGCTGGTTCGCGAGAACTGCTGAATGTGTCCTATGACCCGACGCGGGAGTTGTATCAGGATTACAACAAACTTTTTGCTCAACATTGGAAAAGCAAGACGGGACAGGACCTGGAAATCCGCCAAAGTCACGGCGGTTCCGGCAAACAGGCCCGCGCTGTGATTGATGGTTTGGAAGCAGATGTCGTCACATTAGCGCTTGCTTATGATGTCGATGTGCTGAATACCAAAGGCCATTTGATTCCTGAAAACTGGCAAACTTTGTTACCGGACAATAGTTCTCCCTATACTTCTACCATTGTGTTCCTGGTTCGCAAAGGAAACCCTAAAAAGATTAAGGATTGGAATGATTTAGTGCAGCCGGGTATTTCCGTAATTACCCCGAATCCTAAAACTTCGGGTGGAGCCCGCTGGAACTATTTGGCTGCATGGGCTTATGCTTTACACCAGCCAGGTGGCAATGATGCTAAAGCACAAGAGTTTGTAAAAGCTCTCTTCAAGAATGTACCGGTGCTGGATGCGGGTGCGCGTGGTTCTACCACGACGTTTGTACAACGCGGCCTTGGCGATGTTTTGCTCGCTTGGGAAAATGAAGCTTACCTTGCTGTGAACGAACTCGGTAAGGACAAGTTTGAAATCGTGGCCCCTTCTTTATCCATTTTGGCTGAGCCGCCAGTCGCTGTGGTGGAAAAAAATGCCGTTAAACACGGCACCAAAGACGTAGCTACAGAATATCTCCAATATTTGTACTCTCCCGAAGCCCAGGAGATTGCTGCGAAAAACTACTATCGTCCACGCCTGAAACGCGTTGCTGATAAGTATGCTAAACAATTCCCAAAACTCAAATTAATCACTATTGATGAAGTGTTTGGTGGCTGGAACAAAGCTCAAAAAACGCATTTTGAAGATGGTGGCACGTTTGATCAGATATACGGGCTGGGAAAGTGAGTTTTCCCCATAATGAATATCTCTCTCCATTCTTGTGGAGAGAGATATTCTGCTTACGTTATCGAGTTTGTCATCCATTATTCAGTCGGACTTTGTAAATATGAAAAAGTTTTCCATACTTCCGGGTTTTGCTCCTACGCTGGGAATTACTCTTACGTATGTGTCCTTGATTGTGCTCATTCCCATAGCCGGTCTGGTTTTCAAAACCTTGGATTTGAGTTTTTCGGAATTCGTCAGTATGGCGTTCTCGCCACGTGCGCTCGCGTCTTATCGGGTAAGCTTTGGATGCGCGGTAGTAGCGGCTTTGATTAATTTGCCAGGTGGCTTGCTGTTATCCTGGGTTTTAGTACGATACGATTTTCCCGGTCGGCGGATCATAGATGCCATGGTGGATTTGCCTTTTGCTTTGCCCACAGCGGTGGCTGGCATTTCTTTGACAACCCTGTATGCGGAAAATGGCTGGATTGGATCCTTATTTGCTCCTTTCGGGATAAAAATAGCTTACACCTCACTGGGTATAACGTTGGCGATGGTTTTTATAGGACTTCCTTTTGTCGTGCGCAATGTGCAGCCCGTGCTGGAAGAATTGGATTCCGATTTAGAAGAAGCGGCAGCGACTTTGGGGGCGAATCGAATCACTGCGGTGCGTCGGGTTGTACTTCCCTTGTTGTATCCCTCTTTGTTAACAGGTTTTTCACTGGCTTTTGCACGGGGTGTGGGCGAGTATGGCTCCATTGTTTTTATTGCGGGTAATATGCCCATGAAAACGGAAATTGCTCCGTTGCTCATTATCACTCAGTTGGAACAATATGAGTATGCGGCAGCGGCTTCCATTGGAGTGGTGATGCTGGTGTTTTCATTTATGAGTCTGCTTGCTATTAACGGGGTACAGTGGTGGACAAGGAAAAAATATGGCCAGATCGAATAAGAATGTGTCATCCATTGTCGGGCGTGACCCCGTTTGGGTACGGGTTCTGCTGATTTCCTTAGCGGTGTTGTGGCTGTCTGCGCTTGTGGCCATTCCTCTGGTTTCCATTTTCGTGCAGGCGTTTGATCATGGTGGGGCTGCCTACCTGGAAGCCATATTTGCCTCAGATACTTTTGATGCGTTGCGATTGACTTTGCTGATTGCGTTTCTCGTGGTTCCCATAAATACTTTATTTGGAATAGCTGTGGCCTGGTGCGTGGCCAAGTTTGAGTTCACAGGTAAAAGTATATTGTCTGCGCTGATTGATATTCCTTTCAGTGTATCGCCAATCATTGCGGGTCTCGTCTTCGTTTTGCTTTTTGGCACACAGGGCTATTTTGGGGACTGGCTTGCCGCTCACGACATTAAAATTCTGTTTGCTGTACCCGGTTTGGTACTGGCAACTCTTTTCGTGACTTTTCCCTTTGTGGCGCGTGAATTGATTCCTGCCATGCAGGCGCAAGGTACAGATGAGGAACAGGCGGGACTTGTTTTGGGAGCTACCGGGTGGCAAACTTTCTGGCGAATTACCTTGCCCAATTCACGCTGGGCTCTGCTCTATGGAATAGTACTCTGCACAGCGCGAGCTGTGGGTGAATTTGGTGCTGTTTCAGTGGTGAGTGGTCATATTCGGGGCAAAACGGACACGCTTCCTCTGCATGTAGAAATTCTGTATAACGAGTACAACTTTGCGGCTGCATTTTCTGCCGCGACCATTTTAGCGGCCTTTGGTCTGGTTTCTCTAGTTGCGAAGAAAACGCTGGAATATCGTCTGCGTAGACAGACAAAATTATTGGAGAGTAAAGTATGAGCATAGAAGTGCATAACATTTACAAACGTTTTGGCAACTTTACGGCCTTGAATAATATTGATCTACAGGTTAATTCGGGCGAATTGCTTGCTTTGCTTGGACCTTCCGGTTCAGGCAAAACAACGCTGTTGCGAATTTTAGCTGGTTTGGAATGCCCCGATGGGGGTCGTGTATTGCTGGATGGGGTGGATGTAACTTCAGATTCAGTCCGAAATCGTCGGGTTGGTTTTGTCTTTCAGCACTATGCGCTTTTTCACCATTTGTCCATTTTCGAAAATATTGCTTTTGGCTTACGTGTGTTGCCAAGGAATTCGCGACCCGGTAATGCTGAAATTCAAAAACGGGTGCAGGATCTGTTGGATTTAATTCAACTGCCTTGGGTGGGTCCCCGTTTCCCAAACGAATTATCGGGAGGGCAGCGTCAGCGTGTCGCTTTAGCGCGCGCGTTGGCAGTACAACCCAAAGTCTTACTCCTCGATGAGCCGTTTGGTGCACTGGATGCTAAAGTGCGGCAGGAATTGCGCGGCTGGCTGCGGCGTCTCCATGATGAAATTCACATTACCAGTGTTTTTGTAACTCACGATCAGGAGGAAGCTCTAGAAGTGGCCGATCGTGTGGTCATCCTGAACCAGGGACGAGTGGCTCAGATGGGTTCGCCTGTTGAAGTTTACCATGAAGCGTTTAGTCCTTTTGTTTACGAATTCCTGGGACCCGCGAATCGTTTTCATGGCACTATGCTTGCACGAGTCCTGGAATCTGCAGAATATGTGCAGACGGCCCCTGGAGCGGATGTTCGCTCTGCGGAGCTCGGATTTGTGCGTCCACATGACTTTCAGATTGTCCCCTCGGAAAGTCTTTCAGCTTTGCGTTTCCGGCTAGAGAATGTGCGACCCTTGGGAGAACAGGTCTGGTTAACGGTCCGGGCTGAAAATCAGGAAGTATCGGTACGGGTTCAACTACCTTGGCGAGAGTGGAAGGAATTCTCTGTCTCCACTGGGTCTGATCTGTGGCTTCGTCCCCGTCACATACAAATATTCCGTGATCCCTCCGTTCAGGATGAATGGTTGGGGGAAGGTGGACATATCTGAACTCACGCATTCACTTATGAATGTCAGGCTTTTGTCTTGCGGTATTTGCGCAGGTCCTGTAAATGGTGCTTGATAACAATATCGCCATCAGCGATAAAAATGCAAATAAGCCTTATTTTGGATTTTGATGTACGCAAGGTGTCTCTAGCCGCGAAGGGCGATACCCATTTCTACTACGGATTGTCTTATATTGAAATAGGAGTAGGCGTTCATTCCATCTTAATATAAGGGTAAGGACAAATTTTCTGGTAACGAATAATAAGAAAAATAAAAAACGGTATCCGACAAGGTAAATTTAGCGAAAGAGGGGAAAATGAGGCTTTTAAGCGAAAAAAAACAAAGCCTAGTTTTCAAGGCTAGGTTGTTTTGGACAGTCGTGGTATTATAATAAATAATTGAGAACAAACAAATATTATGAATTTTATTTGTAACCGCTTAAATATTGTTAATAATCGAGGATTTAAGAAATTTATTTTTACTTGGAAATAATATTTTTTAGTCCTATATTTGAGAACAATTGGGGTCTTGTTTATAGGAGAATGGGATGGGTAAGGTTTCTTTTGTTTTTTTTGGATTTTGCCTGTTTCT
>Ga0172378_10006009_pt1 | contig 11342 bp, 8 predicted proteins | sample GrowelOW332metaG_FD_119755 | JGI IMG/M metagenome (GOLD analysis project Ga0172378, IMG submission 119755) | Groundwater microbial communities from an aquifer near a municipal landfill in Southern Ontario, Canada - Pumphouse #3_1 metaG | ecosystem: Environmental > Aquatic > Deep subsurface >... | reverse complement strand
TAATTGGATTAGGTTATGTAGGAATGCCAATAGCAGTGGCCTTCGCACGTAAAGTAAATGTAATTGGATTTGATATTAGTCAAGAAAAGATTGATTTGTATAATAATGGTGAAGATCCAACAAGAGAAGTTGGCGACCAAGCCATAAAAGAAACAACCATTGAATTTACTTCCAATCCAAGTAAACTCAAGGAAGCTCGTTTCCATATCGTTGCTGTTCCAACTCCAGTCCATTCCGATCATACACCGGACCTTTCTCCCGTGAAAGGAGCTACGAAGATTCTTGGACAAAACCTTACCAAAGGTTCTGTTATCGTCTATGAATCAACCGTATATCCAGGGGTTACTGAGGAAATTTGTGTTCCTATTCTTGAAAAAGAGTCGGGCTTGATTTGTGGTAAAGATTTTAAAGTTGGATATTCCCCAGAGCGAATCAACCCAGGTGACAAAGTACACCGTCTTGAAAATATCACGAAAATTGTTTCTGGTATGGACAGTGAAAGTCGTGATCTTATTGCTGACGTCTATCGTCTTGTCGTCAATGCTGGCGTCTTTAAAGCTGATTCCATTAAGGTAGCTGAAGCGGCAAAAGTTATTGAAAACTCTCAACGAGATATTAATATTGCCTTTATGAATGAACTTTCCATGATTTTCAATAGCATGGGAATTGATACAAAATCTGTTATTGAAGCCGCTGGAACAAAATGGAACTTCTTAAAGTTCTATCCTGGTTTGGTCGGTGGACATTGTATTGGTGTTGATCCCTATTATTTGACATACAAAGCAGAACAGCTTGGTTATCATTCCAAAATTATTCTCTCAGGAAGAAGAATTAATGATGATATGGGTAAGTATGTTGCTGAATCGGCAGTAAAGAAACTCATTAGTGTCGGTAAGGGCGTGAAAGGTGCGAAGGTTGCAATTCTTGGTTTTACCTTCAAAGAGAATTGTCCTGATGTAAGAAACTCGAAAGTAATTGATATCGTAAATGAATTAAAAGAGTATGGTATTGATCCACTTATTTATGATCCACAAGCAGATCCTCTTGAGGTGAAAAAACTGTATGGTATCAATTTGGTACCATTTAGCACCATCAAGGACCTCGATATTGTTATCCTTGCTGTTTCACATAAACAGTTCAAAGATCTTTCGATGGAACAAATTGACAAGCTCTTTATTGATGAAGACGCAAAACAAAAAGTCATCATTGATGTGAAGGGTATGTTAGATAGAAAAGAATATGAAGCAGCTGGTTACTGCTACTGGAGACTGTAGTTTTGGCTTACAAGAATTTGAAATTTCCAAAAGATAGCGTATTTTTAATTACCGGAGGAGCAGGTTTTGTTGGCTCTAATCTTACTGAGGCTATTTTAAATCTCGGTTATAAAGTTCGCAGTCTTGATGACCTTTCCACTGGCCTACAGAAGAATATAGACCAGTTTATTGCAAATCCTCACTTTACCTTTATCAAAGGTGATATCAAAGATCTTGAGGTTTGTAAAAAAGCATGTAAGGGTGTTGATTTTGTCTTGAACCAAGCAGCGTGGGGAAGTGTTCCTCGCTCTATTGAGATGCCACTTTTTTATTGTGCAAATAATATTATGGGTACACTCAATATGATGGAAGCTGCTCGATTGAATGGTGTAAAGAAGTTTGTGTATGCTTCAAGTAGTTCCGTGTATGGTGATGAACCAACACTGCCAAAGAAAGAAGGAAGAGAAGGGAATCTTCTCTCTCCTTATGCTTTGACGAAAAGAGCTGATGAAGAATGGGCAAAACAGTATACCCGTCTCTATGGTTTAGATACCTATGGCATGCGTTATTTTAATGTGTTTGGAAGAAGACAAACACCTGATGGTGCCTATGCTGCAGTTATTCCAAAGTTTATTAAAATGCTTTTAGCTGATGAAGCTCCAACAATCAACGGAGATGGTCAGCAAAGCCGTGACTTTACCTATATAGAGAATGTTATCGAAGCTAACCTCAAAGCCTGTCTTGCCCCACATAGTGCAGCAGGAGAAGCTTTTAATATTGCATATGGTGGCAGAGAATACCTCATTGATTTGTATTGGTCTTTGAACAAGGCATTGGGCAAGCATATTGAACCAATCTTTGGACCAGATAGAGCTGGTGATATCAAGCATAGTAATGCCGATGTCAGTAAAGCAAAAGAACTGCTTGGGTATGATGCCGATTGGTCCTTTGATGAAGGTATTAAAGAAGCCATTGATTGGTATACAAAAAACCTTTCATAGCAACGTTGGAGATGATACGGTGAAAAAAATAGCATTTTTTTTAGGTGACTTGCAGCTCGGAGGAGCAGAGAGAGTTGTTTCAATTCTTGCCAGTCATCTTATTGATGAGTATGATGTCACCATCATCTCCTACTATGATAAGCCTTCGTTATATGCACTTAATCCTCAGGTGAAACAGTTACATCTGGAAAAAGAGAGTGGCACAAAAAATCGATTGAAAAACTTGTTCGCTCTGCATCGAGAGATGAAAAAGTATGATTTAGTGCTCTCTTTTATGGCGATTTACAATATATATGCGCTGTTATCGAGTATAGGAACCAAAACTCCTCTCATCGTTGCAGACCGAAATGACCCTTCTCGTATTCCCAGTAAGGGTTTTTTGCGAATCGTGCGCAACCTTCTTTATCAACGAAGTCGTGTTTTAGTGGTGCAAAATGAACACAATGGTGTTTATTTTACCCGTCATGGAAAGCTCTCGTACGTGGTGGTACAAAATCCTATTACTGATGAAATGAATGATCTAAGAGCTCAAGCTTTGCAGACACAAAAAAAGAATATTCTTGTGTCTTCTGGCCGACTTGTTCCTGCAAAAGATCAAGGAACAATGATTCAAGCTTTTCATCTCTTCGTGCAAAAACATCCGGAGTATCAACTGTATATCTATGGTGATGGTCCTTTAGAAAATGAACTCAAAGCGTTGGTGAAAAAACTTAACCTTTGTGATGCTGTTTTTCTTCCAGGATACGAAGCTCATGTGATTGAAAAACAAATTTCTGCTAAGATGTTCGTTTTTTCCTCTCTTTTTGAAGGATCTTCCAATGCCGTGCTTGAAGCCCTTTGTTTGAACCTTCCGGTAATAACTACCCCTGTTGCAGGAACAGAAGATGTGATAGAAGAAGGAATTAATGGTCTTTTTATCGACTTTCATGATGTGGAAGGAATGGCTGCGGCAATGGAAAAAATTGTTGCTGATGAAGCGTATTGGATTCATACGCCAAAACCGCTCAATGAAGCCTTAAATCAATCTATTCAAGCTGACACTATTGTAGAACAGTGGAAAGAAATAATTGGTACTGCTCTTTCTCAATAGAAAAAGAGCATACCCAAAGAGTGTCGTGTTAGGTGAGTTGAACGGTTGCGACAAACACCGTGCCCTGACAGTTAATCTGATAATGGCAGTCACTGTGTATGATGATTGTATCACCTTGAGAAAGAGACATCTCTTCTTCTCCACTTTGTATTCGTGCACTCCCTTCTTCAACAAAGAGTAATTCAAATGCTGCGGTATCAACACAAAAGGTTTTGTCGTGCATGACAATGAGCGAAAATTCATCAGCAGGACTTTCGATAACCGTTCTTTGGAATCGATCAAGATGAGATTGTGCTTTGTGAATCTCGGTGGTTTTTATCTGCAATACTTTGAATAATTCCTGAATATCCATTTTTTTATGGGTTAAACCACCCCGTAAGACGTTATCAGAAGCACTCATTAATTCAATACCATTTCCTTGTACGTAGGCATGAAGGGTTCGTGGCTCAAGATAGAGGGCTTCTCCTTTTTCAAGATAGACGAGGTTTAAAAGAATTGGGCAGAAAAGACCAGGATCGGTTGGATATTCTTGGTAACAATTTTTAATAATTTGCTCTGCAGAAAGAAATTCTTTTGATGGCGCCGAGGAAAGTACGAGGTGCTTTTTTTCAAGATTTTGCATCATCTCTTCAATCAATTGACTGCGTCGAGAAACATCCATGGTGTATAAGTCGGTAAAGAGGGATTTGAGAAGGAGTGTTCCTTCTTCTTGGTAAGAGGAAAATTCTCTTTGATATCCTAGCGGAATCAGCGATTGTAAGACTTTGAGGCTTTTTTTTGCATCCACAAATCCACACATGGCAGTAATCGGTGTGAGTGCATAGATAATTTCAGCTTTTCGGTTGGGATCCTTGTAGTTCCATTCTCCTCTTTCGTGGGTTTTTCTGTATGCTTCTTCTTTCCTCCATCCCTGTTGTGCTAAAGAGGTTGATGGATGGCACTGAATGGAGAGTGGTTTGTCGATGGCGAGCACTTTTAAAAGTAACGGTAACGCATCGCCGAATTTCTCTCTGCATTTTTTCCCTACAAAAGAAGGATGCTTTTGGAGATAGGTGATAAGCGAGGTGTTTTCCTCTGGAACGAAAGATGGTGCAAAACTATGGGCCCCCATCCACAGTTCAGCTTTTGGTTTTCCATCAGGGGTCTGGTGGAGAATTGAAGGAATAAAGGTTTTGTTGCCCCATGCATATTCCATAACATGAGAAGTTAAGCGTATTATTTTTTTTGTCATTGGTGGTTCACTCCTTTGTGATACCTGGTTGTTTTATCTGAGTTATTTTTTTTGAAGTGATAAAACAAGTACTATAATAGCCTATATGTGCGATTTTTCAAGGAAAACCTGATAATTATCTGGTATGATTTTATTTTTGCCTTTGCATCTCGAGATCAATAGGTACGCAAAGAGAAAGAGGGACTAAGGGAAAAAATGGTTTTCATTTTTTTTCCTTAGTCCCTCTTATCTGTATGATACAATGATGTAATTTTATTTACTTTGCATTTTTCGGTTCCTGGAATTTACCATCTTTCTTTTTATAGATGATACCCACACCCTGTCTTTTACTTAAATCTTCTGCAAAGGCAATAGCTTCTGCTTTCGTGGTAAAGTGCTTTGTTGCTTTTGTTGCACCTCTTTTTTTTACATTCCAACCACCCTGCGGTGCTGGTAAAACTTGTTGTACGCCTTTTCCGGTTACTGCCATAGAATATCTCCTCATTCGTCTTAGAAATTTGCTAGAAGTGACACTAGTTGTAAAATTTCGCTTCTATATGTATGAAGAGAGTATAGGACATTCTAAAAGCTTTGTGAATAGAAAAATTGAAAGTTATGACATATTTAATTTAAAATATGCAAAAAAGTTGTATGTATGTCTTAAATGTCACATATTTTAGTGATAATAGTGAACTAGGTTGTAAAAAAAACTTCATAAAATTAAACTTTATGATACATTTTTCCTTTTTGCTCAATAATTTGGTTCTATTTACGTGACATGTTTCGTTGGAAACTTCTTTTATACTTCTTACATATACGGCATATTGTGCAACTTTTGTCACTATTCTTCACTCACGCTGAATTTTCAAATAACTCAAAAGGGGAGGAACGACTTATCTCTTTTCTTTGAGAAAAGAGGCTTTGTCTTTTTGAGGTCTTTTTGTGGAGAGGAAAGGTACCTTTGAGAGAGGGGAAAAAAGGCTGAATGGGAACAGCGTATCCACTTTGTACTTTTTCTCTTTTGTCCTTCGTTTGCCTTTCTTCTCTTTGATTGTAGCGATGGAACGTCGTTTTGCTCGGTTGCATTTTGCACACACAATGAAAGATACAAGGGAAAACCCTTGATCGTAGAGTGTCTTAGTATCGAGTGCCGTATGCAAGGAAAGAATCAAAAGAGCCCTCTCTTTTTCTCATTGAGTCTCACTTTTGCTTGTATGGGGAATAAATCTGAATATTATCATAATAATTACCGTTTTTTATACAATATTTTTAATAAATAAGCATTATAATGAATTTATATTATAAAACAAAATATACGAATATTGTAATAAAGGAGATAGTGAATATGGCAAAAAGTAGATTAAAGGGTGAGTACCCAGTAATAGGAATTAGGCCTATCATTGATGCAAGACAAGGTTTTTTGAGAGTGAGAGATTCTCTTGAAGAGCAAACAATGAATATGGCACGAAGTGCAAAACAGCTTATTGAAGAAAATCTTCATTATTCAAATGGTGAAAGTGTGAAAGTTATTATTGCCGATCATTCAATTGGAAGAGTACCTGAAGCTGCAGCATGTCAAAATCAATTTGAAAAAGCTGGTGTTTCTATTACCTTATCTGTGACACCTTGTTGGTGTTATGGCAGTGAAACCATGGATATGGATAAAAATACTATTAAAGCCGTATGGGGTATGAATGCAACAGAGAGACCTGGTGCTGTATATCTAGCAGCTGTTCTTGCTGCTCACGCTCAAAAAGGCTTGCCAGCTTTTGGTATTTATGGAAAAGATGTTTTGGATGCTGATGACGTGACAATTCCTCTCGATATTCAAGAGAAAATTCTTCGATTTGCTCGTGCTGCTGTTGCGGCTAAAACAATGAAGGGTAAATCATATTTGCAAATTGGTTCCTTATGTATGGGTATTGCTGGATCACAAATTGATGTGAATTTCTTTGAAGAATATCTTGGTATGAGAGTTGAGTCTGTTGATGAAGTTGAAGTGATACGAAGAATGAAAGAAGGTCTCTATGATGAAAGAGAATATCACAAAGCTAAAAAATGGGCTGAGATGTATTGTAAAGAAGGGTTAGATAAAAACCCTGAAACGGTTCAATATTCCGCTGAAGAAAAAGAAAAGCAATGGGAATTTGTTATTAAAACTGCAATTATCATTAAAGACCTTATGGCTGGAAATGATAAGATTAAGGGTTCTGAAGAAAAGCTTGGACATAATGCTATTGCTGCCGGATTCCAAGGACAACGACAGTGGACTGATTTTTATCCTGATGCAGATTTTGCAGAAACAATTCTTAATACAACCTTTGACTGGAATGGTAAAAGAGAACCATTTATTGTTGCAACCGAGAATGATACGTTGAATGCAGTAAGTATGCTTTTCTTGAAACTTTTAACTAATAGAGCTCAAATGTTCAGTGATGTACGTAGTTACTGGAGTGCCGAATCAGTGAAACGTATTACTGGATATGATATCGAAGGTGTTGCCAAAGAAAATGGTGGTTTTATCCATTTGATTAATTCTGGTGCTACCGCTCTTGATGCCAGTGGTGTGAGTGATGGTCAAATGAAAGAATGGTGGAATGTTACTGAAGAAGATCAGAAAAAAATGCTCGAGGCTACAACATGGTGTCAGGCTGATAATGGATACTTCAGAGGTGGTGGTTATTCCTGCCGTTTCGTGACAAAGGCAAAGATGCCAGCAACAATGGTACGTTTGAATATGGTAAAAGGTTTGGGACCAGTGCTTCAAATTGCTGAAGGTTGGACAATTTCCCTTCCAGATGAAGTTTCTGATACTCTTTGGAAGAGAACCGATTATACGTGGCCTTGTACCTGGTTTACCCCAATTTGTGATGGAAAAGATGGTCCTTTCAAAGATGCTTACAGTGTCATGAATAACTGGGGTGCTAACCATGGTGCCATTAGTTATGGTCATGTTGGTGCTGATCTTATTACCTTAGCTTCAATCTTAAGAATTCCTGTGTGTATGCATAATGTTAAAGAGAGTAAAATCTATCGTCCTGCAGCATGGAATGCTTTTGGTATGGATAAAGAAGGACAAGACTATCGTGCTTGTCAGGTATATGGTCCTCTCTATAAGTAAGATCAATACCGTGAATGCCACCACATGAGAGTGTGGCATTCACTCTCTGTAGTGATATCTTTATGATAGAGATATCATAAAAAAAGGAATAAATATGGCAAATTTAGATTATTATGAAGAAAGAAAAAGTGTTGCTGACTATATGAAACGTCTCTATGATAGACATTTAACAACAGCAAGCGGTGGAAATATTAGCTTAAGGATTAATAAGGATTTATTTTGTATTACTCCTTCAGCGTTAGATAAAGGAAATTTGACTCCTGATTTAATTGCATTGGTAACTTTTGATGGCAAAAATTTGACACCAGATCTTCCTCTCAGTATGGAAACTGAAATGCATAGAAGATGTTTACTTGCACGTCCTGATGTGAATGCTGTTGTACATGCTCATCCAACGTTGAGTTGTGCCTATTCCACAGCACAACCTTGTTCTTTGAATACTCGCTTAACCGCTGAGGCTTATTATATTATTGGCGATATTGTGAATGTTCCTTACAAACTTATGGGAACAAAAGATTTGGCTGAAATTGTTTCAAAAAACATTGTTGATCATGAAGTGATGTTGATGGAAAATCATGGTGCAATTGCCGTAGGTGCAACCTTATTAAGGGCTTTTGACTGCATGGAACTCTTAGAGAGAGCTGCACAGATGAGTCTTGCTGTTGCTTCTATCCCAAATAGTCATGAACTCACGCAAGAGAGAATTGATACCATTATAAAGATGAGGGAGGGAACTCTTTGAAGCGATTTATTGCGGTAGACCTTGGTGCAACCTCGGGACGAGTTATTGTCGGTAATTTATCAGGATTAGAAGTAATTCATAGATTTCCTACATACTGTGAAAAACTCAATAACTCGTACTTTTGGGATATTATCAAAATCTATAGTGAAATCAAAAAAGGACTTTCTCTCTCTTTTGCAAAGTATGGTAGCGAGATTGTTTCCATTGCTATCGATAGTTGGGGCGTTGATTACGCCTTGCTCGATAGTAGTGGCTCGCTTCTCTCTCCTTTGTATCACTATAGGGATCCTCGAACACAATCAGTGATAGATCCTGTTCTCTCTCAATTTGAGAGTGAATATGATTTATTTCAAAAAACAGGTAATGCTTTAGCTCCTTATAATACACTCTTTCAATTGGTCGCAACAAAGAGGGATCGAAGTAGTTTACTTTCTGCTGCAGAGACCTATCTTTCTGTTCCTGATTTTATTGCGTATTTACTCTGTGGTGTTATGGCAAATGAAATTACTGAGGCCAGTACGACACAGTTATACGATAGTGAAAAACAGGATTGGAATTATGCCTTAATGAAGCAACTAGGCTTGCCTTCTGCAATTTTCTTAAAGCCACAACAAAGTGGTTCTCTTCTCGGTCCTTTGAGTGATGCTCTTATGAGTGAGTTTTCATTGCAACACGAGGTGAAAGTAGTTGCCTGTGCAACGCATGATACTGCTTCAGCACTTTCCACCGTTTCTCAAGATGGTGTATTTATTTCTTCGGGTACCTGGTCTTTGATTGGGGTGAACCGTCGAGAAAAAGCGTTATCAAAGGAAGTGTTTGATGCGGGGTTTACGAATGAATGTGGTTGTGAAAATACCATTACCTTGGTGAAGAATATTAATGGCATGTGGCTGAGTAATTCACTTTTAGAGGAAGAATTTGGTGCAGATATTGATTGGAAACAACTTGATGCATCAACTTTGGAGCATGTTGGCTATACCGGTGTGGTTGATCCACTTGATCCTGTTTTCTTACAACCAGCATCAATTTATGATACAATGAAAAAACGTATCAAAGAGCAGTTGTTGCATAATGGATATCCTGCTCCAACCTGTATTGAGGAATATCTTGTTGCCATTTATCGTGGGCTTGCAACGGTGTATGCTCAGAGTTTGAAACAATTAGAAACGTTGTCCTCTGTGCATTTCTCTACACTACATATCATTGGTGGTGGTGCGAAAAATACGATTCTCAATCAAATGACTGCAGACCTTTGTGGTGTCGTGGTTGAGGCTGGTCCTTTTGAAGCAACCGCTATTGGTAATATTTTACTCCAAGTAAAAGCGCTTGGCTTGATTAAAAGTCTTGATGAAGGCAGAGAAGCTATTAAACGTAATTATCATACGCAACAGTATGTACCGAAAAAACGATAGTGTATGAGATGTAGTCTGATATTTTTGAGAAAAAACTAGTTTGTTACAAGCTAGTTTTTTTTTAACCGTATTTTTACCTTTTGCTGAATTGTGTTCGCTTTCTTTGTCTTCGTTTGGTAACGTATACGTTTTAGTAAAAAATTCACTATTTTTGAATAAGAGGTACATATCGTTGCTTAATCTCAAGCCAGCCCGTAAAAAATATGTATATTTTTGTTGACAGGAGCAATATCAGGGTGTATTTTAAATTTGTATATACTAAAACGTTTACGTAAAGAGGAATGAATGAGTACATCTGTTACTATTAAAGATATTGCAAAAGTGGCAGGCTGTAGTACTGCTACAGTTCATAGAGCTTTATATGGTAAGAAAGGTCTTGGCAAAGAAACACGAGAGAAAATTCTCACAATTTGTGCAGCAAAAGGGTATAAAACGAATACCTCTGCTTCTTTATTGAAAAGAAAAAAGCTGAATATCGTGGTTGCTTTTCCAGGTCTTACGGAAGAAAATAAATATTTTTATCAACAAATTTGGACAGGATTTCGTGCATGGAAATCCGAAAATAGTGGATATCCTTTAAGTATTGAAGAGCTCAGTTACTATTTTGATAGTCAAAATAGTCAGGCAAAGGTTCTTCGTGATGCTCTTGATCTTCACCATGGTGATATTGATGGGTTAATTACTGTCGGTCATTTTGATGCTGAAGCAAAAAATGTGATAGAGCGATATAAGAGAGAAGGCGTCTCTATTTTCCTTGTGAATGATGATTATCCTCTCTCAGGTCGTGTTGCCTGTGTGCAAACAGATTTTACCATGGTTGGTGAAATGGTGGGAGAGTTACTTTCTAGCCAATTAGCAAAGAAAAGTCAAATTCTTCTCTTAACCGGAGATCCTCTCATCCCTTCTCATTATGAGACGGTACAGGGTTTTGTTTCGTATATGGAGAAAAACTCACCTTCGTTGAGAATTATTAAGTTGGGTGGATATTTGGATGAAACACTACTCTCCCAACAGATGAGTCGAATATTGCAAGGAAATACAGAAATAAAGGCTGTTTTTGGCATTTGTGCAAGAATAACCGTATTGATGGCTGAAATTATAGAAAAACTTGGAATAGCAGAGAACCTTCGTGCTATCGGTTCCGATGTTTTTGATGAGTCTTTAAAGCTCCTTGATACTGGGATTCTTAAAAATCTTGTTTTTAAGAACCCTCAAATGCAGTCATATAAAACTGCAAATTTAATGTTTAGATATCTTGCAATGGGTGAAAAACCGATTGAAGATAATATATATGTACACAGTCACTTAGTATTTAAGAGTGAAGTGCACTCATACCAATAAAGAGGAAAGGTCAATAAAATGAAACAATTTATGGATGAAGATTTCTTGTTAGAAAGCGATGCAGCAAAAACACTGTATCATGATTATGCTGCAAAGATGCCAATTGTAGATTACCATTGTCATATTATTCCCCAGCAGATTTTAGATGATAAACAGTTCAGTAATATCAGTG
>Ga0172378_10006008_pt1 | contig 11342 bp, 14 predicted proteins | sample GrowelOW332metaG_FD_119755 | JGI IMG/M metagenome (GOLD analysis project Ga0172378, IMG submission 119755) | Groundwater microbial communities from an aquifer near a municipal landfill in Southern Ontario, Canada - Pumphouse #3_1 metaG | ecosystem: Environmental > Aquatic > Deep subsurface >... | reverse complement strand
AGATCGAGGTCAGGCATAATGCGTGCTTCGATTACTTCTTCTCGGATACGGGTTTCTAATGAAATAGCTGTACCACAAACGCTTTCAGCTGAGTACATATCGGAGTTACGAAATGCATCATTAAGTATCTGTGGAGGGATGCGGAATTTAAGATCCGACAATGCTTTTGTAATAGCATTCATTCTCTGGCGTCCTGTAGTGCGCTTGGTTGAATTTTCTCCGATAAACTAATACCAGAGGACAGTATAATATACGGAACGGCTTACACACGATTACACAAAATCTTAAATCTATATTACTACAATGTGTAGTATTGGAGATATAAAAATGTGGAAAGCCGAAGGGGACATTCTAAGTTGGGAGATCGGATACATAATCCGTTTGCTTAAGGAACATCCTAATAAGCAACTGTTAATAGATCGTGCCATGCGTTCGTGTAATCACGGATACATCTCCATGGAGCACACGACTGAAATAATGTGGGATAACCTAATAGACGATTTCATCTGTTATTCGATTAATTCGTTTCAAGAAGTTATTGTCGCTGAGTTCGATGCCCGCAGACTAACTCCCAATGAAATAACCTGGTGTAACCTACAGGAGAAAGCGAGAGCTGAACTGTGGTGTATCACTCGACCACTAGCTATTAATTACGCAGGGTCAATGGTCAACTATGCCCGAACGGGAGGGTTGATCCATATATTCGCGCAAACCAATTAACCGGAGCACCCATGTCTGATAAAAAGTTTGTACTCTTGGATGTAAGACACGAGTCGAAAGTCTTATACGAGTACTTGTCATATATACAACAGCAGCAACCTCTGGTTGGTTTGGCTACAGTCACGAAAGGTTTGGCACTTAGTGTGCTACAAACGATTGTGGCGGAAAAGATAGAACAACGCGATAAGAACATTGTTGATACCCAGGGTACTGATTGGGAAGTAGCACGAGCAGCAATCTTGTTTGGTACTACACCTGGTCAAGTATTCCATCGTCAAGTAAAGTTCCTGGAACGTGTTATGGATGCTCCAGTCATCCACGGTCTGTACGATGACATGGAACGTCAGATCAATGCCCACGAGAAATACACTACCTATAATAGCTGGGAAGTGGTGAACACTGGTGGCATGCTCGGTCTGATTGAACGCGGTGATGCACGTATCCTCCATTGGGAACAGTTGGAAGATTCGCAGCACGACACGTATGCAACCCTGGATCTGAATCGTGTATTCGAAGCTATGGTTGCTCAGTTCGAACAGAACTTTGGCCCGTATCCAGAATCACAGATCGATGCAATGATTATCGAAACGTTGCTGGGATTGTTCCCACAACTGCGTCGTGTCGATAAGCGTCAAGAAGCAGTCAACTATGACATGGCTGCAGCTTACAACATTCCTGACCTGACTACTTGGATGGAAGAATACATCCGTAAAGTACTTTGTGAATTCAACGTACCTGCGTTTGCTAAATACATCCAACCTGGTGTTCTCTACGAGTGTAACTACATTGCACATCGTCTGACTATCCGTGAGCATAAAGAAGAAACCATCGAGGTTGATTCTGATGCAGACCTGGCTTTGCAATTGGGACGTGGTGATTACCTGCCTCGTGAAGAACGTGAACGCGCTGAACGTTACATCATGGAAAATCAATAAGGCCCCTTGTGGGGCTTTATGCCGCGAGATGAATTATGAAGCCACAAGTAAATGTAGCTATGTTCCCACTAGAGGTGTTTTATGGATTTGATCACCCAAAGTACTTTGAGGTATTTTTGGGTTTAGGTGACGATCGTGACAGGTTTACTAATTTAATAGGGAACGCGATCATACAGCGTATCCAAGATGACCCTGTAGAGTTCCGTGAGATGATTTCCATGCAGTTGGGTTACATGGGCATGGACTCTGATGAAACGGAGTTCTACGACGCTGTGGTGGATCTACTCCGTTATATCTGCAATCGTTGTTCCCCAAGGATCTTATCTAACTCTCCCACTTTCATTGATGCAACCGAGGATAGCGATTGGGTAAATGTCTTCTATCATGAATCAATGGAGCCCATTGAATGTACACTTCGGCAAAACGATTCGATAAGCTTACCTGGTTCCCCGACTACGCCAGCTTACGAAAGCTACATGACAAAATATATAAAGCGGAACCCCACAATGAAATTGGTCCAGGGGGTGTTCTTGACGTAGTTATCGAATGGGTGTTAGAAGCTCATCGTTATTACATGGATACCCAACAGGTACTCCAGTTCCATTATGTACCGAGACTCACCAGTTATAGCAAACAAGCATGCATATACGAGCGGTTGTTTCTACGTATCGCACTAGACATGTGGCGGGCATTACCTAACACCACAACGGAATTAGGATTGGTGTCTGCGAAGGGGAATTGGATTACGCTATTAATAGCATATGACCTTTCCGCTAACCGACATGAGATGCCCCCCGCTATAACTGAGCTGGATATTGAAGCATTCATTAGGCCGGAGAAGAAAATACTGAAGCAACAACAGAGTATGAAAACCATTCGAGGTGTATAATGCAATTTCCATCAGACAACATTGCAGTAATGGTGTCGTTCAGCACCGTTAAGATTCCAATCAACAAAATGGTTAACATCATTGAGAACGCAACAATCAATGCTCAATACCCCCAGGAAGAAGAATCGATCCGGACCATTCTTTACGAATGTTTAAACGAGTACTTGCAGTATTCGCTACCGAAGATTCCAACTGGGGCTAACATCTGCTTTGAGCATTATCTGAACGATCGGTTTCGTTGTGTGGCCGATGTATTGAATCCACCCGTGTTAGATGGTTGCCCTCCACCAGACAAACGTTTGATGATGTTCTTGAACTCACAGTGGGCTATTGCTGTAAGTGAACTAGGTCGTCAATTGATTCCTGGCGTCAGAGATCTGAATAACCATCAACAAGAAGTCGGTGAGATTTACATGTACCCAATGCAGAACGACAATGCTGGGCTGTATGTATTGTCTGGTACACATTACGATCAGATTGACATGGATGAGGGAGGCCTGTAATGTATGCTGTCCACTTATACGACATTGGTATGTTTGGTCAGATTGATTTCCCCGGATTCGAAAGAGAAGTAATTGGCATTAGTCATTGGATGCTTGAAGTAGCTATTGCCAATTGCATATCTGAGAGATACGTATCGGTTACAGACGAGGCGTATCATGCGATGGACCACTATATCGGTGATCGGCTAAACAATCTGCCAGATAATCTATTACGCTATGTAGAAAAACAGATTTTTGCCTACCACAGCAATGCACAGTATTACTTCTGCCAACGACAACCAATAGAAACAGCAAGTCTGTCCGACCGATACAGGGGGGCGACAATAGTGCTTAAGGAATAAAATGAAACTACCTCAACCAGAATTGACGTTGACTGTCCTGGAATCGAAAGCCGGCTTTGCTTTCGCCGAACGATTCCTGGACATTGAACTAAACACACCAGAACAACACGACCAAGACGATGACACAGTTGTTGCTTCTCCCCTGGCTAGACGAAGGGGTTTGGTGAATAAGTTCCAGAAACTAGTAATGGACATTTTCTGTGATGAGCTATTCATGGAAACTATTCTAGAGACCCCCGATGAACAACTGGATCAGGACTTACTAGATACCTACAACATCTACCACGAGTTCACAACCATGTTCCCGTTGTATGAGTTAATTGCAATCGTCCCAGTTAACCTGACTGGTACTATGGGTTTCATCACCCAACCAAAAACAGGCTTCCAACGAAGGATATAGTTCAACCCTATGATCCCACACATAGAGGTTTGAGCAATGACACAAATTACTGACATTGCAGAAGGTACACGGGTTAGCTTTGAAGTTATCCCCGATGCCTATCTGTCCAATGAATTCAAAGACGTAACACTGGAAGGCGTGGTAACTGCCAAGGTTGCTCGGCAATTAGGTCATGACCTAGATGCAGCACACCAAAACGTTTACCCTACGTTGATCGCTGCTGGCGTTTCATTGCCAAACGATCCGCGTCAATACAACTACGCTTACGTTACTTTCTCTAACGGAGAATTTACGTTTGTTGGTGTTCCTTGGATTCGTCCTGGAACCATCGTTAGCTCTAGCGGTAAAACGTTAGGCTTGATCTTCCAGAACCGTGATGACCGTCGTCGTCGACGTATCCTGGAAGCACTGTCTGCAATTGGCGAAACACCAGATACCCAGACATGGGAATAACACGCCTCCCTACGGGGAGGCTTTATGCCGGAGTATTACAATGTTGTTACGTGAACACGCTTTTAAGATCTCCTTGTTCGATGCGCAACGCACTTACGCGGAACTGGAAGAAATTCTCCGGTTCAAGTTGAAACTGAAACGTGAACTGACAGGTACACCTGATATTACCTGGTGTATTAACAACGAAGCAACCCGCTGTGTTGTCATGAAAATCGGTGACGATAAGTTCTGTTTATTTACCGCAGTAGAAAATCAGAAATACCCCCAAGACTGGGAATGGATTGATCGGTGCTTTGATCATGAACGTTTAAACCTACTAGCCATATCCGATGTTAAGATGGGTATGGCTTGCCTATTAGACGAAGCACGAGGAGTGTTCACCAATGGTAATGCCGCCGCCGTACATGATGGGTTACCGTCGTAAGACACCCGTAGAAATGCGCGCCTTTGAAAAACAAGTTATGGCATCCAAGATAATGGAGTGCTTCAAAGCATTCCAGCCTAAAAGGAAGAAACGTAAATGACCACCGCTCACGAAGTCAATATTGCTCTGGGTCTTACCCATTACTACAAAGAAAAGATTGCTGGGTTGTGGGATCGATGAAGAAAGACTGATTGGCATTACACTCTGTGAACTAACGTTGCAGAGGTGTTAATGGCACTCCCAGAATTTCCAAACCCGTTTATGTTACCTACCTCGCATTACAAGCGGGATTTGGATATCATCACCGGGGCGATCAACGACAACGCAAGGTACTTGCAACTGATGACCGGTGCACAGTACGATGCGTGCACCGTGTGGGTAAGAGAGCAATTCCGTAAAGACGGTAAGTTCCCTTTAATTGACCCACAGACTTTCGTACTAGACAAGAACAAACAGGGTGATCGGGCTAAGAAGACTACCACCTTTATGAGCTTCATCAAGCGTGTGGAGAATCAGAACCTCCTGTTGTCTCCATCGCTTACTGCTTACATGCCTGAATCTGAGCGGGTATCTACACACTCCATCTACATTAAGGAAGGTGTTGCTAACCGTAAGAAGGTTAAAGGCGAGCAGATGGCCGCCGAGCGTGATGGTAACTTTGAATTGGCTTCTGTTCGCAAGGGTGAGCAAGAGAACTTCAAAATTAACAATAACTCCTACTCAGGAGCTACCGTTAGTGCTGCCACCATTCTGTATTACAAGTCAACTCACTCATCGTTGACATCCACTTGTCGTGTAGCTACGTCATATGCGAACGCGAACAACGAAAAGTTCTTGATGGGTAACCGCCACTATTATAACCCTGAGATCGTTAAGGCGAACTTAGCGTCTATAATTAACCTGACGGATATGGATGCGCTGCAGTTAACTGTAGATAAGTACGGTTTGGTTTATCCGTCTGCTGAAGACGTTGTAGAGATGGTTCTTTACTCGTCTAAGCATTACTGGCAGAACCGTATTTATACACAACACATTCGTCAGATGGCTACTGGCATGACACCGCTGCAACGTGCAGCTGTTATGTATGTCGGTGACCTGTACCACCTGAACAAATTGAACCCTGTTGTAACTCGTAACTTCCTGGACTCGATCTCACAGATTGGTACTCCAACGAATACGATGACCAAAGCCGAATATGATTCCGTTAAAGACGGTGACTTGAAGCTGTTGGTTATGTTCCTATGCTTCGAGGAAGTTCGTGGTCGTTCTGATGAACGTCTTGCGAAAGAGAACCCCGAGGTGTTTGAACTATTACGTTCCACCTGTAAGGGTGTTATCGATGGTCTGGATCACCACCGTGAACTCATTATCTCGTTGTATCTGACCAAGAACATTCCACACTCTGTACACGCATTCAAAGACTCGTATCGTCGTGCGGCAGTTATCTCCGACACTGACTCAACGATGTTTACAATGCAGTTCTGGGTAGAAGACTTCTACGGTCGTATCTGCTTCACTCCTGAAGCTAAGCGCACCGTGTTCAGTCTTGTGTTCCTGGTGTCTGAAGTTGTAATGCACATCTTGGCTATCCAATCCGCTAACATGGGGGTAGGTGAAGACAAGCTGCGTTTGCTGGCTATGAAGAACGAATACTACTTTGCAGTGTTGTCATTGACGACGCGGTCGAAGCACTACTTTGCGTCTCAGGATGCGGTAGAAGGTATCATGTTCGAAATTGCCCGTATGGAAGTTAAAGGAGTTGGACTGCGAGATTCTAAAGTTCAACCCAAGGTTAACAAAGCCGGACAGAAATTGATGAGCCACATCATCAATAGCGTCAAAGCTGAGATCCCTATCGACCTACCTTCGATTTTGAAAGACATCGCGGATATGGAACGTGAGATCTATTTGTCAGTCCGTAGTGGTAAGGCAGATTATCTGACCACTGGTCAATGTAAGAAATCCGGGGCTTACAAATCGGAAGAAGACAATGACACGTATAAGAAGTACCTGTTCTGGAAAGATGTAATCGGCATGTCGTATGGCGAGATTCCACCACCACCTTATTCATTCTACAAGATCTCTCTGACTGCGTCTAACCGCACTAAGATGAACGAGTGGTTCGATGGTATCGAGGACAAGCAACTGGGTATGCGTTTGAAGACTTGGGCTTTGGCTAACAACAAGACAAGCTTGACATCTATTAACGTACCAGCTGCTGTTGTTGAGAACATGGGTGTACCGGAAGCGATTACACGCGTAGCTGACGTTCGTGCGATTATCTCTAACACAATGGGTGTGTTCTATCTGATCATGGAATCGTTGGGTATCTTCTTGATCGATGGCAATAACTCTCGTCTGATCTCAGACTTCTACTAAAACCATGCTCCTCCTTCGGGAGGGGCTTATGGAGGCAATATGTATTTCCCACCTAATGTAATTATTCACGTTGGCGATCGTGCGGTGTTTATTGACAATGCCGGTATGTTGCCACAATACGGTATTACCAAAGGTCAACCATACGAGGGGATTATTACAAAGTCGACAGTGGGTCGTACTGAAATTGAAATTACCAATGATTTCGGTGATAAAGAAACCCATGAGGGCTTATACGGTTCTTTTGATGGCGGGATGACAACTGTAAAGACATTGGTCGATGGCGAACCACTACGCTTGCGGAAGCTGGCTTATGTAGATCAGCTTATTACCAGAGCCGAAGCAGCACACCTTGTAACTATGGCGGAACTCCAGGTTAAGCGAAACATTATTCTGCAAGAGTAAAATACTCAGCCACCACATTTAATGTAAGGATCTACCGTGTTAGACCAAATCTACCAAAACGAAAAAACCGCTATGCTCGGCTCCCTGGCCGTTCACCAATCATTCAAGGAAAAAGGCATCATGCAAGATATCTCTAAGTTGACCGAAGCACAATTCGACGCAGCCCCAGTTTCGGTTTCTGCACACGAAGCCTTCCTTCAGGATACCCTGGCTACACGTCGTGCTGCTAAGCTGGACATCGTTGGTGCCACTGAAGCAAAAGAAGTCTCAGGCGAAACCCTGGCCACCTTGCTGGGTGCTAAAGAACAACTGGGCCTGGGTGATGAAGTTACCCTGGACGAAATGGTAGAAGCTACCAAGACTCCGATCAAGCCGTTGACCAAAAAGCAGCAGAAGCAACAAAAGTACATGATGAAGAATCTGCAGAAGCAAATGACCCAGTATCAACGTAAGGGTCAAGCTCAGCACATCATGGCTAAGTTGTTCGGTCATTCGATCCGTACCCCTGAACAAGCGCGTCAAGTACATGCTACCCAACGTGCTCGTGAAGAACTGACCTCGTTGCTGGGTGTTCGTCAAGCTGATGCCTTCTTTGCTGCCGGTCCAGATGTCAAGTGCCATGACTTCTTCCCCAAAGCCACCATTGAAGCCAACCCAAAGCTGATGACCGATCTCCAGGGTCAATCCCGTACGCTGTCCCAGGTTTACGAGTACTTCATCTACAAGCACGTCATGCTGCTCCTGGCTAAAGACGATGCCAAACTGGAAATCCCTCTGGAAACAGAAGTTGATTGGTCCAATATTGAAGTTCCTGGTTACGTCCCATACGCTGGCACAGAACCAACTGCCCCGGAAGCACCAGTTGAAGTTAAATCGGCGGACTGGGATCATGAAGAGTTTGGGGTTGGTTCCCATGTCAAACTGAACACCGTACAAATCGACCGCTTCGAAGAAAACATTCACATCCAGGCTGCTGCTGAAGGTCGTGAAGTTTCCGAAGGCACAATCCGATACATTGCTGAACTACGTGAGAAGGCCAAGCATGAAGAAGCACAGACCACGCCAACCGAAGCAGAAGAAACCTCGTCCGAAGTCTAACGAATATCAATTCCATGGACTACGCCCTGGATCTGGTAAGGTAACCGCTGAAACAGTTTGGGGTGGCATTCGTCGTGCGCAACCTGGTTTCCGTGAACGCACGTTCAAGGAGATCATGGAATCCAACAAGCACATCAGTGAACCACGTTACGATGTCTACGATGTAATGAATCGGACATAACAACATAAAGCCTTCCCCGCGGGGAAGGCTTTTATGCCAATTCTCTTACCAGGTCTTCAATGTCTTTTACCAACCGCTGCATCATTGGTGTATTACCATTCTGCTTAAGTGCTTGAGAATGTAGAGACTCACGGAGTTCGTTTAGGATCTCGTTAGTCTGAGTACGGTCCATTGATGGAGCATGCTTTAAGCTGTCAACCAGATATTTAATGTACGGTACACGTGCTAATGCCAGTGCCCATTCGTTCTGTATCGTTACAGGTCCCCTAGGGAGTTGTAGGACGTTCCATAACGTATCCGATAACAACATAGGTGTCATCTGTGCAAGCTCTGTCACCATGCCTGTACGCATTCCGCGTTGTGACAGTGTGTTCTTTGCCATGCTATCTGTGACGGGCGTTAGATCCGGTATATAGAAGGGATGTGGTAAAGGATATTTGGTAGCTGGCATTCCATATGCCATCCGGGAGAGTCGATTGAAATAAGCAATCTCCAGATAAGACTCCAATGAATTCACCAAAGCGTAAGCTCCAATGAATTTGTACATGTTAATAGCTTCTGGTTCAACTGGACCAAAGTTACTAAATACCCAGTGTCTGTATTGTACGAGTAACATCGGTATGTTGATCAACAGCACGCCGTAGCCTTTACCTGGCGTTTTGTTATTCATGATTGGTAGGTTGATGTCACTGCGGGAGTGATAGAGGTACCTTAAGGGTTTCAGCTCTCTCCATGTAGACTTTAGCTTATCGGTAGGGAATCGTTCAATAGAGGAGATAACAACTTCTTCACATTGCGGCCCTAGGGTTGCACCGTGCTCGAAGATCTTTCCTTTATTAACAGCATCACATAAACCTAACGTGCGGATAAACCCACGCGATTGGTCTTCTACTTTCTTAGCCCACTGTGCATCGTCACTACGGAACTCCAAAACGAAGTGACCCAGGATAAGAGCTAACAGGTTCTTACTGTCCACGATCTTAGGGAACCGCCGATAGTAATTAGTCACGTCTTGAATCTGCTGCTTTACTTGCCGCTGGATGTATGGACGTTTAGGATCTAATGTATAGCCTTTGCTACCTATTGGATTGTCTCGAAAGAGTGAGTACATGTTAAAAGCCTATTGAAAGAAAACTCAGATATATATTATTGACCTAGATATACCCCATCTAAACAAAAGGATTGTACTGTGGATTACGGCCAAACAGATGCATCGTTCAACGATAGTTATGCTCCAGACGCACAAGCTCCAAATGTAAATGCTTTTATCGAGTTACTTAACAGTGCACGCTTTAGCCCATTCATGGGTATCAGCTCTGTCGCACGTAATGAAATGTTTGAAGCACTCCGTTCTCCACGTTTCCAGCATTACAACGTAAAGGGTGGGATGGTTGCTCGCCCAGATGGTTTCATCACAGACAAACTAGATGGTCCAATTTTGCCATCGATCCGTTTTCCAGAAACAATTGAAGATGAAATCATCTTGACTCCAGCACAACATGAACTCTATCTGAGTGATTGTGCCGCTGGCTTCACTGGTGGCATCTACAAATGGGTGGTTACCAATCGTGGTACCATTTCGGAAGCACCAGCTGTAAGCTTTGACCCTGTAACACACTCACACGACTCAGCTACTAATAAGGACGAAACTGTGCACGATATCACCAAGATGGCAGTGACCCAAGAAAACGTTAACGAGATGTATACCCTGGCTAAAGAAACAGGTTATACTGGGTCCATCGATAACTTCATTCATGCGCTGAATAGCGGCACCCCGATTGAACTGGTGGTTCCGGCACATTACTGTGACATGCAAGGGCCAGTCGGCGAACCTGGTCAAACAGCGCGTCCAATGCCTAACCGTTCTGCGGGTGAAACAGAAGTACATCCCGAGCGTCAAGCACAAATCGACAAGCTGATTGAAGTTGCAGCTAACCCAGAAACACTGCAGAAGTTCGTGACGGAAAAGATGATTCCGACATTTACCAAAGCACTGGCTGAACTGGCTGATAAATACACTGGTAAAGATCTGCTGCGTCAACAACGTCGCATTTCTGATCGCCTGCAGAAACTGCTGGTCTATGTATCGGCACCAGAGCGGATCGTGGGTACCTGTATCCATGACGTGCACGAAATGCAGATCTACAAGCACTACATTGCAACCCACGTGGTTGCTGGGACGATGACGGAAGCTGCAGGTAGCCAAGCTATTACTGTCGCTATGGAGAAGTTGGAAGAACGTAACGCAGCTATGGATGCTGCTCGTGCTAAAGACATCAAGGCAAAAGCTGATGCTGAGCTGATCAGTGAATGCCGCGGTAGTCTTCGTCGGGTTGTTGGCGATAACCTCGCCTGGGATGATGTTGCTACAACTGTTATCTACCTGCGTGCAGTTGCATCCCGGTTGGAATCGACTTATAAAGAAACACCAGTCGAAACCGATATGGGTATGTCGTACGATACCATTGTAGGTGCACCGGAACAGGCGGTAGATGTACCAAAACGTTCCGATATCCGGATCAGTCTTGATCCACAGCCAGAAGCAACTGTCAGCGCTATCCAGGAGTTGTGTAAGGGACAAGCGAAAAATCGCTACTACCTTAATGGTACGCAAGTT
>Ga0172378_10006006_pt1 | contig 11343 bp, 4 predicted proteins | sample GrowelOW332metaG_FD_119755 | JGI IMG/M metagenome (GOLD analysis project Ga0172378, IMG submission 119755) | Groundwater microbial communities from an aquifer near a municipal landfill in Southern Ontario, Canada - Pumphouse #3_1 metaG | ecosystem: Environmental > Aquatic > Deep subsurface >... | reverse complement strand
TTATTCAACGAAATTCAAAAGCGAATTGATAGAAACGAGAATTTTCAAGTCGCAATGATTGATCTCAATGACTTTAAACAAGTTAATGATTATTATGGTCACGTATCAGGCGATAAAATGATTCTTTTCTTTACATCTCAATTACTACAATTAAAAAAAGAATCAACTTGTATTGCCGGAAGGTTGAGCGGTGATGAATTTTTAATTATATTAGATTCAAGTTTTACATTACGAAAAACACTTAAAAAGATAAATGAATATTTTGGCTCTATTGTTTTTAATAATGGTGAAAATGATTTTAGAACAAATTTTGCTTTTGGAATTGTTAGTAGCAAAAATTATAAATCCACTACTGATTTATATGAAGATGTCGATCGAAAAATGTACAATTGCAAAAGAAAACAAAAACACATCCTTTTATAGATGTTATTTATTAATAATAATCACTTTTAATGTAGCGAATCTTAACTAAAATCTAAGATTCGCTACATTTTTATTTGTGTTTTTGTTTATTTAGATTTCTCCACGTCTACTTGGATTATCTTTCTTTTCTGTCCACGTTAATTTTCCAGCGGTAATTAATTTTATGCAATCAATTGTTGGACCACCGGTAGCGTTTCCATTACGCAATGTATTTTCTCGTATTTTTAAGAATAAACTATTCTTGCCTTTCTTAATAGTAACTTTACTTGATATTGTTTTATCACTAAATACCATCGATTCCATCTTAGAATTTTCTATATATTGCCCTTGGTAATTAATTGTTGTTTCATTCATCACAACTCCTAAAGAATTAGGATCAATTGTGATATTTCCAAGTTCTGAACCAAGTCGCAAAACAATAGTTGTAGTAGTTTCGATATCTGATTCAAAAGCAAATTCTAAAGCAGTTAAAGGATTATAGGTATAGCCTACATAATATCCTGAACTCCATCCTAAATTCTTTTGTGCTTCAGTGCCATCTCCATAAATCATGCTGACTCCACTTTGTTCACTACTTAATCCAGCACCTTTAACATTGTCTAGATCGATATATTCAGCTTCCATAGTGTAAGTTGAAGCTTTATTATCTGGTACTATTGGTGTTTCGCTAGGACCACATGAAACTAATGTTACTGCACTAAAAAGTGCCACCATTGCTAATATTTTTCTTTTAGATTTAATCATAATTTTTCTCCTTTAATATTTTCAATCTTAAATTTTTTATTTTTTATTTTAAAAGTTATATAAAATCCACCAACTAGAAGGGATAATGCTAAGAATGTTATGTTTATAGAAGCAAGTGTGACCACCCAAACAGGTTTATGGTAACCCCAAACTATGCCTTCGCCCATTCCATTCATCGCATTACTGTTTCCAACAGTATATAAGATATTCTTTGTTGCTCTTCTTAACATTGTTATATCAGTTGAGGATGATGTTGAAGAAGCTCCTTTTGAAGGAGATAAATTTAAATCACCTCCAGCTCTTAACATTTGATCTGTATTCATATAATTTTTTAAATTGAAATCGGTAATAACCATACCATTGAAGCCCCATTCTTCACGAAGCAATTTTGTTAATAAATTATAACTACCACCAGTCCATGTTGTTCCTATTCTATTAAAAGAGGACATAAATGCAGTGGTTTTTCCATTTTCAACAGTCATTTGGAAAGGTTTGAAATATAATTCACGCATCGCTTGTTCGTTGCACCATGTTATCAATCCGGTTGTATCACGATTTGTTTCTTGTTCGTTAAGTGCAAAGTGTTTTGCGTAAGTATAAACACCTTTTTCTTTAGCACCTTTTACAACTTCTTGAGCCATAACTCCTGATAAATATGAATCTTCACTATAATATTCAAAATTTCTTCCACCAAATTGTGAACGATGTATGTTCATGGCTGGAGCATACCAACCAGAATAAGTTCTTCCGTCTCCGTTTTGGTAACCAACAAGACTTTCGTTTCCGACCATTTTTCCATATTCTTTGGCTAACTCTTTATTCCAAGTGCATCCCATTACTGATTCACTAGCATAACGACATGTATCATAAACTGTCTTTTCACCCATGAAAATTGCAAATCCCATTGGTCCATCAGCATCAATTGTTGTTGGTTTAGAAATTCCATCAATTTTTATTGTGCGATAATTTCCAGTGGAAATTAGTGAATTCATTTGAGAAACAGTCAATTGATTTAATAACGTTTCCCACTTTTCATCGTTATAATCTTTACCAAATAAATCATATAATTTAATGGTAGTTTGAGAACTATTTAATTCACTACTACTTTGAGTAGGGGCAGACTCAGAATACCATGGATCGGTCGTTTTATCATTTAACTGATAAGTTAAAGAATTAACAAAGTTTTGATCAACAGCACGATTTTCTTTCTTAGAGGCTCCTTTTAAAGAATCAAAATTTTCGAAATTATTTTTTCTCGATAAATATTCTTTTATTTTATTGCTTACATCATCAAAAAGATTAGTAATTTTAGTATTATTTGAACTTGCTTCGATTTTGACATCTTCATTAAGTTTTGATGTTCCTTCACTAACAAGAGTATGAGAATCTTTATAAATTCCGAAGGAATATGTTCCTTTATCTAATTCATACCCATAAAAACCATTTTTGTTTGCATCCTTATAGTCGTAACTTGCCATATCTTTAACATTTAAATTTAATTTATATGTTTTGCTTTCACCAGGCTCTAACAAATCAGTTTTTACAAAATCAGCAAGGATTCGGCTAGGTTTTTCTATTTCTCCTTCGCTATATGGGGCTGAATAATATAATTGAACAACATCTTTTCCAGCTGTTGTACCTGTATTTTTAACAGTTACAGGAATCTCAATTTCTTGAACTCCATCTAATGTTGATTGGATATTTGTTTTATCGACTGACCAATCAAAACTTGTATAAGATAATCCGTATCCAAATGGATAAACAACATTCTCTTTATACCAGTTTTCACCATCTTCAATAGCTTTAGTTTCGTAATAACGATAACCGACATAAATTCCTTCACGGTATTCAACAAAATAAGCGTTTTTGTTGTTTCCATCCAAAGTATAACGATTTCCATCATTTTCCAAATAATTACCAAAATTATGCCAACTTGGATCATTTTTAAGGTTTCTCACCATTGTGTCAGCAGTTTTTCCGCTAGGATTAATTTCACCACTCAATATTCTTCCTAAAGCACTTAATCCAGAATTTCCTGGATGTCCAAGCCACAAAGCTGCCTTAATTTTTGAATTATAAGCGTAATATGCTGAATCATCTAAAAATCCTAATTCCATTACTGATCCACTATTAAGTACAACAACTACATTTTCAAAATTGTCACAAGCTTCTTTTAATAAATCAGTTTCATTTTGATCTAATTGAAGATAATGATCATCAATATTTCTTGCTCCAGGAATCTTTTTATCATGATTGTTCCAATTTAAATATGATTCTCCATCATAAGACATCGAACGAGGCAAATCATATCCTTCTCCACCAATTCTAGATAAAAATACTACAGCTGCATCGTTATATTTTTTATAACTATCTTTAACATTTTTGCTATAAGGTAAAGTTGATTCACCAACTGGAAAACCAGTTAAAATTGAGCCCATTTCTGGAGAATTTGGTCTAAATTGTCCAGAATTTTTACTTTTATAATAATCACGAGTTACAGGATTAACAACAAATCCTGCTTCTTTTAAACTATCATTTACATCACCACAAATAATTTTTGAGTTTCCGTTGTTTGATCCTGATCCACCAAAGACTGGTGATACCGAATTTTTTCCAAAAACAGTAACTTTACTTCCTTTTTTAAGAGGAAGGGAACCGTCTTCGTTTTTCAACAAGACAGTCCCTTCTTCACATATAGTTTCATTAAAATCGTTAGCAGCTTTAAGCACATCTTTTTTCCAAGTGTAATCTGGATCATACCTTTGAGCTAAAGATGCATCACCACTAATTAAATATCGACTCTCACCATTAAAAACTGAATTAACCGTATTATATAAGAACTCATTTTGAGTTAAAACAATAGTGGAAACTCCAAGAATTAAAGTTAAAGATGCTAAAGTAATTGAATAAATACCTAAAGCTTTTGTTTTATGAAATTTATTTTCTTTTTTATTCTTAGTTTCTAACATTTTGTTTATTCTTTCTTATTTTTCTTTAATTTTTTAACGATGAAGAAAATTAACGATCCAATAATTCCTAAACCAGCAATAGCACCAAGTGTTGAACCGATAATAATGCCGTTATTACTATTTTTTGGAGCAACATTTTCGTTTGCAATATATAAAGTAAATGTCATCTCATCGCTAATTTTTCCTTCGCTAGTTGCGACAACAACCACTTTGTATACGCCAGCTTTTGTTGGTTTTCCACTAATTTCTCCATTACTAGACAATGTTAAACCATCAGGTAATGTTGTTCCTTCTTTAATGGCGTAAGTAACAGTGCTAGCACCTTGAGCAGAATCGACTCTACCAACATAATCGTCACCAACTTTTCCATCAGCTAAATCAGCTTTATTAAATTTAAGTCCAATACTAATTTGATATTCAACTTCAACAGGTAAAGCATCTTTTGCAGTAGCAACGACTGTAAATTTATGATCAGTAACTGTTTCAGTTGGTACCCCAACGATATTTCCGCCTTCAGTTAAAATTAAACCATTTGGTAATTTACTTCCTGATTTTAAATCATATATGACTTCATTTGTTGAAACTGCAGGTTTTACTGAATCTGAATAAGCTTCACCAATTTTTCCGTTATTTAGAGTTTTTGTTTCAAATTCTAATGATAAATAGATAGAAATATCAAATTCTAAGCTCTTAGATTTATAACCTAAAGCATCAGCATTAATAGAGAATTTATAATCAAAACATTCTTTTGTTGGAGTTCCTGAAATTGTTCCATCTTTACTTAATGTTAAACCGTCTGGCAAATTACTACCATTTGTTAACGAATAAGTAATTAAAGGGAATTTATCTATCTCATCTTGCGACGCATCAGGTTTAAAAATTGATCCACCAGCGACCGAAACACTATATTCATTACCAACAATTGCTGGAGCTAAATCTGTATCTTTTTCATAAACAATCGAACCAGAAGAATTAACAACACTCATTACAAAGATTGTTTCTTTTGTATAAGTTTTAAAACTTGCAGTGACACTAAAGGTAAAATTATTTACTTCTTCAGTAGGTGTACCAGTTAATTTGCCTTCAGCTGTTAAAACCATTCCTTTTGGTAAAGAATTTCCTTCACTTAAAGCATAGGTAATTTCATTATCTTGAGCTTCTGGGAATAATACTTTATTAACAACACCAGTTGCAATATTTTCGTTATAAACAGCATTTACAACACCTGTTTTCAATGTTTTTGTTTCAAAACTAGAAATTCCAGATGGAGCAACTGGATGTTCTCCAGTATTAATTGCGTTACTATTTGCATGTGCATAAAGTATTCCGTGAGCTGCTTTTCTTAAAGCAGTATAAGTTGTTGCAGATTCTTCATTGTAACCAAGTGAAGCATAACCAAGTGATAAATTACCACCAGCTCGAATCATTTGGTCAGCATTTGACCAATCAGTACTAAATGAATCTGTTACGACACATCCTTCAAAACCCCACTCGTCTCTTAATAAACCAGTTAATAATTCGTAAGAACCACCAGCCCATACAGTTCCGATTCTATTTAAACCGGACATAATTCCGTGTGTATCACCTAATTTAACGGCTAATTCGAATGGTTTAAAATAAATTTCACGCATAGATTGTTCATTGGCCCAAGTCATCAATCCACATCTATTACTTTCTTGGTCATTGAGGCCAAAATGCTTAACATAAGTAAACAATCCTTTATCTTGAGCGCCTTTTACTACTTCAGCAGTTAAAACACCTGATAAAACACCATCTTCACTATAATATTCAAAGTTTCTACCACTGAATGGAGATCTATGAATATCACATGCTGGAGCATACCAACCAGAAATTTTTGAATTAGGATTTCCGTTACCCCATAAAGCTTGATTGCCCATTAATTTACCTTTTTTATAAGATAATTCTCTGTTCCAAGTTGAAGCTAAAACTGTTTCAGAACACCATGAAGAATAAGTTCCGCCAGGTGCTCCATAAATAAATCCAGCAGGTCCATCGGCATTTGGAGTTTCAGTAATTTTTAATTTACTGTCATTAATTCCAGACTTATAAGCGCCTGTAGTAGCTAAAGAAACTAATTGTTCTTTGGTTAATTGATCAAGGAATTCATCCCATTTTTGATCTGTATAAGGAACTCCATTCATCTCTGGAAGAGTAATATTATTGCTCGCTCCAGTAGTTGGCATAGTCGCACTATAATATGGTTGACTTACTGTATCTTCAACATTTGTTCCACGCCATTCTTTCAATTTATTAATAACAGCATCACTAGCCGTTAATCTAAAATCAGTTGTTGGGAAAGTTCCATTCCAATCGGCTCTAGACATGTATTTTGAATTGATATCATCAGTTATATAATTACTAACTTCATCAAATCTATTCTTAACATCATTTTTAGTCTTGTTATCTTTATCTAACTTAATATTAGTAGCAACATTTAAAGAAGTAGAATCAATTTTAGTATGAGAATTCTCCATCAACATAATGTTATAAGTTCCTTCATCTAATTCATAACCTTTAAATCCATTATTATTCGCATCATTAAAATCATATGAAGCTAAATCATCAGCTTTTATGGTGAAAGTTAATGTTTGTTCTTCACCAGGATTTAATAATTTTGTTTTATCAAAAGCACCTAAAGTAACGTAGGATTTTTCGATTTTACCGGCATAATATGGAGCGTTATAATAAAGTTGAACAACATCTTTTCCAGCTTTAGTACCAGCATTTTTAACTTTTACACTTATTTTGATTTCAGTGTCTTTTGTTAAAGTTCCGCCATTACTAGGAATGGTGCTTACAATACTTTTTTCAAAATTTGTATAACTTAATCCATGACCAAACGGATAAACAACATTTGCTTTATACCAATTAGCCCATTGAGAAGTAGTTGTTCCTTTAATTGTATCGTCGTTATATGCTGTTATGCCTTCGTCGTAACCACGTGTTTCGTAATAACGATATCCTAAATATATTCCTTCTTTATAAGTGACGTAATTATTTGCATAACCACCGCCACCATTTCCGCCACTTCCAGGTAAATTTACGTATTGATTTCCTTTATGTGAAGAATCAATTTCAACTAAATTGTTACCAAAATTTTTCCATGTTGGGTCTTTAGTAAAATCACGACTAAATGTATCAACTGTACGACCGCTTGGGTTTATTGTTCCTTTCAAAACTTTTGCAACAGCAGAAATTCCGTTTGAACCAGGATAACCAATCCATAAAGCAGCTTTAGTATTAGCTGAATACCCATAATGATTTGTATCATCAAGGAAACCTGTTTCAAACTGTGAACCAGTATTTAATAAAACAACAACTTTATTAAATTTTGAACCACAATATTTAATTAAATCAGATTCATTTTTATCTAATTGAAGATAATGATCATTAACATCTCTTGCTCCAGGAACTGGAATAGTTGCATCTGCTCCTGAACTTGCATAAGTTTTCCCATTATATTTCATAGTACGAGGAAGATCGAAACCTTCTCCACCAATTCTACTAATAACAACGATTGCAGCGTCATTAAATTCATTAAAACTAGTTTTTAAAGTTTCGTCATATTTTTCAATTGGAGTCTCACCAGTATTATATCCAGCGCTGACAGTTCCATTAGTTGGAGCTTGTCCACGTCCTTCTCCTGATAAAGTATTATCTCCATAAAAATTAATTAATTTTTGATTTAATAAGAAACCTTCTTTTTGTAGAGCGCTTTGTAAAGATATTACTTTACCTCCACCTCCAGATCCTGATCCAGAACCACCTAAAATTAACGAACTGGAATTCTTTCCAAAGATTGATATTTTAGCATTTGTGCCTAAAGGTAAGGCATTACCTTCATTTTTAAGTAATGCAATACCTTCTCCGGTAATTTCTTCATTTAATTGTTTCGAAGCATCAATTGCTTCTTCTCTTGACTCATAGTCTGAAGTGTAATAATTTCCAAAAACAGGAGTAATTGAAGAAGTAATTTTAGCTAAGCTAGGAGACATCAAGAGTCCAATAATAAATACAGGACTTAAAGTAAACATATATACTTTTTTATTTTTAATCATTTTATTTCTCCTCAAATCCAATTACATTGTTATAAACCAATTGGATACTAAAGTTATGTGCCCATAAATTGTCATCATTATCGATGATATTCTTGATAATATTGAAGTAGAATACTCCGCCATCATCAGCAGTTCTTGGAATGCTCAATGAGAATAACTGAACTTCAGCGATCTTTGTTAAAACTATTTCTTGACTATCTAATAACGAACCGGTAGTAATAGGATTTTGTTCTTTACTGACACCAAGTTTAACTGTCGTTTTTTGATCGCTAGTACGATTGACGTTATTCACAATTCTTCCATAAATTTTGGTTACTGGATTCTCAGGCTCAAAAGCAGGTAAATTAGAAATTTTAGCAGTTAAATAACCATTAACTGTATTTCCAAAATTTCCTCCATAAACACAAACTGAGCTTAATCCAACTGAATTAGAGACGATATGTGGTCTCCAATCTTGCCAAGAACCACCAGCTTCATAATCATTTAAGGAAACATATTCAGCTTTTCCTGAAACTTGAAGTAATTTATCTCCTTCTGGATAGGTTTGTGCCCAACCAGCGACATAATCTAATAAAATTGTATCTGAAGATGAAGCTCCAACAGCCTCTCTTAAAGCAAAACCGAACCATGGACAATTAATTCCTAATCCAGCTGTAAAGAATTTTGTAACAGTAGTATTAGCAGGTATTTTAATTTTTCCAGTAGTTGTAATATTGCCATAATACGTAGCATAAGTTTCAATTGTCACAGGAAGAGTTTCATGATTATTTCTAAAAATCATTTTAATTGTTGCACTTCCGTTAGTCGTATCGAGACTAGTACCAGTAATATTTTCTGGATAATCTGAATCGCTTGAATAAGATCCAGGAATTGCTAAACGCATTCCAGATAATCCTTCTAGTACAGGATCGGCTTGACTTGCAGACCCGATTTTACCATCTAAAATTTTTCTTGCGCCTCTATTTGCGTCATCAAAATATCTTACGCCTGTAACACTATCATTGACCAATTTAGTATTATAATCTGAAAAAACACCCCATATTGTTAAAGTATCATCAGGCATTATAAATGGTCCATATTCTGGAATACCCATTTCACCAACACGATTATTAATAACTCCGTAATCAAATCCAACGAATAATTTCTTGGCTGGAGCTTGGATAGCTTCGATTGAAATTGGTGTATCGTAAGCAAATTGATATGAAGTAATATTGTACTCAGCTTCCTCGCCATCATGAGTATTTCCAGCCATTTCACCACTTGGATCAACTTGTTCACCAGCTTGCGATACCTTTGCTCCGACTATATTTAATGTGTATAACATATCTTCAAAAACTGCGGTAATAACAATATTTCTATTAGGCATTTTAAAGGAATTTCCGTTAACCCAAATAGAATCTTCGCCATCAAATTCCCAGTTTTTGAATTTTTTATGATCTGGAATGATGGCACTTAAATTTACATAAGATCCTTCAGTTGCAGTAATAACTGAACTAGTTCCACCTACAACAGTAATTGTGTAAGTTGTTGGAATGTGGTCTTGATCACCAGATACTATTAAAGCAAATTGATCTTGCTTATCACCAATTTTTCCACTAATTATTGTTTCACCTTTTTTTAATAAAGTAACTAAACCAGTTGAACTTATAGTTGCGACTGATTTATCACTACTATCTAATACAAAATCACCAACATAATCAGCATCTTTATTAACATCAACATTTAATTGTAACGAACCCGAAGATAAAGCTGTACTTAAAGTACCAACAATCTTTTTATTGTTAAATTTAAATGATATTGAATAAACTTTGGCCTCAACAACAGGAGGCTCCACAGGGTCAACGATTGGTTCATTATTACCAAAATTACAACTTGATAAAGTTGTGATTGGAATAAATGATAAAGTTAATAAAGCTAAAAACACTTTCTTTTTCATATAATTTTTATTCTCCTTTTTTAAAAACTTTAAACTTCTCGACTGACATCAAACATTTTGACATCTTTACACCAATTTACAAAACGATATCATAATTATTGTTTTGGAAGTTGATTTAATTTGATAAAAATAATCCATCCTGCAGTGACGCCTATTTTCATAAATTTAGTGTAAGTTTATACAATGTAAGCGCTTTAAAATAGTCAAAATCGTGGATTGCTATTCATAATGCGCAAATGGCAAGTGCAATTCTCAATTATCATCTTTTCCATTTTTAACTAAAAAAATATAAAAAAAATAGTTATTTGTTGATTATATATACAATTTTTAAAAATTTGACACATTTATTAAATTAATTTAAAAAAACAAATGTATTGTTTTGGACCATTTCAAACAACAAAAACATAAAAGACTTGTATTTAGATGAAATGTTTGGAAAACTATTATTATTGATTTCAAAATAAATAAAATTATTTTACAAAGGAAATGTCATGATCAATATCGCTATAGTTGAAGACGAACTTGAGATGCAAACGAATTTAAATACTTTATTGGATAAGTATTTTAAAGAAAACAACATTGAGGCTAATGTTAAGATTTTTAATGATGCATCCATTTTACTTCATAATAACGAATCTTCTTATTCTTTAATCTTTATGGATATAAATTTACCAACAATTAACGGAATGGAAGCTGCTAAAAAGATTAGAGAAAATAACAAAACAATTATGATTATTTTTATTACTTCTTTAGCTCAATACGCATTACAAGGATATAAAGTAAATGCTTTTGATTTTATTGTTAAGCCATTCAATTACTATACATTATCTATGACACTCAATCGCGCTATCCCACAATTAGAAACTAAAAGCAAAAGCATTGTAATTAAAAATACACAAAAAACAATTGATGTAATTTATCTTGACGAATTGTTATTTGTTGAAGTTGCAAATCATACCCTTTATTTTCACACTCTTTCAAAAACTGTAAGCACAAATAACACTTTAGAATATTACGAACAAGAATTGAAACAATATAGTTTTGTCGCCTGCAATCGCTGTTATTTAGTTAATCTAAAACACGTTACTGCTATCGATAAAAATGAAGCAATTGTTGGTTCACACCACTTATTAATATCAAGATATAAAAAGAAATCTTTCTCTGATTCTTTAACTAATTACATTTGTAATGG
>Ga0172378_10006005_pt1 | contig 11343 bp, 9 predicted proteins | sample GrowelOW332metaG_FD_119755 | JGI IMG/M metagenome (GOLD analysis project Ga0172378, IMG submission 119755) | Groundwater microbial communities from an aquifer near a municipal landfill in Southern Ontario, Canada - Pumphouse #3_1 metaG | ecosystem: Environmental > Aquatic > Deep subsurface >... | reverse complement strand
TAAAGAAGTTTTCTTAGAAACCGTTGTTCCCCAATGGTTGAAAACAGCTAAAGAGAATAACCGCATTGTATCGTTAAAATAATTAATCTTATATAGCATAGTGTCATGTCAATATGATATTGTCGGATAAAGCTTTTTGAGTTTTATCCTAGCTTGATCATTTGTAAATCGCCAATTAATTTTTGCATCTTTACCATTTCTGTCTCTTTGCCACGCATTTATTTCCTTCGACATGGTATCCAAATCTCCGATTCTTCTTTTAAGGCACTGTCTGTTCAAAACATGTAATTCTATTTCTGCCATATTCAACCAACTTCCATGTTTTGGTGTATATATAAATTCAAACCTGTCCCATAGTCTCTTTGCTTCCTCGGGTGGGAATGCTTCGTAAAGTGAGGACGGTTTATGTGTATTGAGGTTATCCATAACTAATCTTATTTTCTCCACATAAGGATAGTGTTTATCAGCAACCTCTTTTATCAATTGAGCCCAATCTATTTTCGTTTTTCGCTCCGTTACTTTTACGTAACGCTTACCTCGTAATGGTTCATTCACCATAAATATATTTGCAACTCCACATCTCTCGTATTCATAATCCTCTTTCTCATCACTTCCGGGTTTACGCTTCAAAGGTAAACGAGTTTCTTTTATTAGTTGCCTCGGTGATTCATCCATACAAACAACAGGGCGAAGAGGATCGTAGGGTTCTTTATAAACATCAAGAACACGCTCCATGCAAGATACAAAATCTCCACTGTGTTGAGGTGGAATTATCCAACCTTGCACTCTCCACGGTTTAATTTCGTTTTTTTTAAAGTCTGACGCACTGTTTCATGCGAAATACTGTCCACATACTTCAATTCAACCATTTTGTCGGCAAGTAATCTCAAGGTCCAACGGGCGTATCCCTGTGGAGTATCGCTGCAACTTAAAGCTATCAAGTGAGCCTCAAAATCACCGTCTGCTTTGATATTCTTGACTTCGGGATATGGTTTTCTCTTTAAACATGCATCAAATCCCTCATTCACAAAACGCTGCTTTAAACGCTCCACGGTTTTGGTATTAATATGAAGTATTTGCGCAATAGATTCATTGCTTTGCTTAGGACCAAACTCTCCTTCATCACTATTGAGCAAAATACACGCATTTCGAAATTCTAATGAGCTATGTTTCCCTTTTTTCAAAATATCTTCTAATGTATTACGTTCATTTTCTGTTAATGTAACTTTGTATCGTATCATAATCTTTTTTTTGATACAAAGATATAAATAATATCAGACATTATCAAGTTGACATGACAGTAGTTGGTGCGTATTCATTTGTGCGGTTATTCGTTCTGGTCTTACGGCCAACTACCCTATTTCCTCCAATTTTTATAAACGTTGATTAATCCATTGGTTGACCCATCGTGAGACTGCACATTCTGATCATTTTCTAATTCCGGTAATACTTTTTTTGCTAATTGTTTGCCAAGCTCCACACCCCATTGATCAAAACTAAAAATGTTCCATATTACACCTTGTGTAAATATTTTATGTTCATAAAGTGCTATAAGAGAGCCCAGTGTAAAAGGTGTAATTTCCTTGATCAAGAATGAGTTGGTAGGCTTATTTCCTTCAAAAAGCTTGAAAGGAATCAGCTTTTCCATTTCTGTTTTATCCATCCCTTTATCTTTCAACTCGTCTGCAACCTGCTCCTTATTCTTTCCATTCATCAAAGCTTCCGTTTGAGCGAAGAAATTAGAAATCAAAATGGGATGATGTTTGCCAATAGGATTGTGACTGATGGCCGGAACAATAAAATCACACGGTATTAAATGGGTCCCTTGATGGATAAGCTGATAAAATGCATGTTGACCGTTGGTGCCAGGCTCGCCCCACACAACTGGACCGGTGCTGTATGTAACTTTATTTCCGTTTCTATCCATGTGTTTTCCATTACTTTCCATATTGCCCTGTTGGAAATAGGCGGGAAAGCGATGCATATATTGGTCGTAAGGTAAAATAGCTTCTGTTTCAGAACCCCAAAAATTGGTGTACCACAAACCAACAAGTGCCATAATCACAGGAATATTTTCTTTAAAATCCGTTTTTTTGAAATGATTATCGGTTGACTCGGCACCTTTGAGCAATTTTTCAAAATTATCGTATCCAATGGTAAGTGCAATAGAAAGTCCAATGCTACTCCAGAGGCTGTAACGCCCTCCCACCCAATCCCAGAACACGAACATATTTTCGGGAGCAATTCCAAACTCTTTTACTCCTTCTTCGTTTGTTGAAAGTGCTACAAAATGCTTAGCTATCTCTCTTTCGTCTTTTGCAGTTTTCAAAAACCAATTCCGTGCAGTGTGCGCATTTGTCATGGTTTCTTGGGTAGTAAAAGTTTTTGAAGCAATGGTAAATAACGTTTCTTCGGGATTCAGATTTTTCAACGTTTCCACAATTTGAGTACCATCCACATTGGAAACAAAATGTGCCTGAATTCCTTTAATCCAATAAGGTCGCAACGCTTCGGTGACCATTACAGGACCGAGGTCGCTTCCACCAATTCCGATGTTCACAATGTTTTTAATTTTCTTACCGCTATAGCCTCTCCATTCACCATTGTGAATTTTCTTACAAAAAGATTTCATCTTTTGACGAGCCTCACGAATTTCGGGCATGATATCTTCACCATCAATGGTGATTGCTTTATCCGAAAAATTACGCAATGCAGTATGCATAACGGCACGATCTTCTGTTTCGTTAATTTTCTCTCCTGCAAACATCGCATCCCTGGCAGCTTTTAATTTACAATCGTTAGCCAATTGTAAAAGTTTTTCAAGAGTTTCGTAAGTAATGATGTTTTTTGAGTAATCAAAAAAGATGTCTCCAAAGAGAATGGACATGTTTTCGAACCTTTTTGGGTCCATTTCGAAAAGGTCTTTCATCTGAACTTTCTGCATATCTGCCTGGTGTGCGGTCAATGCTTTCCAAGCAGCGGTTTCTGTGGGATTTATTTTAGGGAACATTTCTGAATCTTTTAAAGGTTTAAATATAGGGTTTAATATAAATATTTTAGTTATTCATTATTTTTTTTATTGGAGATCAAAAACTTAAAGGATAACTATGTTTTCAAATCTATTTTACATATGGAAATCGTCTCTCATGAAATGTCATAAATAGTTTGGCAAAAGAAAATATCAGATCAATCGGAATCCTCTAAGTTTTCAGCTCTTTCATTTGTCTTTTTTGTTTTATCCGGAAGATTAAACCAATGAAAACCATCTTTTGCAATTAGAGCTTCAGCTTTCTCAGGTCCCCATGAATTGACTGAATAATTCGGAAAATCGGGATCGATATTTTTCTCCCAATAATTAAGGATTGGCATAATAAGCTCCCAGGCAGCTTCTACCTGATCAGCCCGCATAAACAAAGTTTGATCACCATTAATGGCATCCAGCAAAAGAGTTTCATATGCTTTGGGAGAATCCAATCGTTTGCTTCCGGAATAATCAAATAGAATGTCCACTGTATCCAAATACATTTCAAGTCCGGGTCTCTTGCTTTGCAATTGAAACCGAATAGCCATATCTGGTTGAATACTTATTACTAATCGGTTTTGCTTAGGAGTACCTGACTTTTCAGAAATGAAAATCTTGTGTGGAACTTCTTTAAATTGGATGGTGATCATGGAAGCTGTTTTAATAAGTCGTTTACCGGTTCGCAAATAAAAGGGTACGCCCTGCCAGCGCCAATTATCAACATAAAACTTCAGTGCTGCATATGTTTCGGTATTCGATTCAGGATTAACATTTTCCTCTTCCCGATATCCCAACACTTGCGTTCCTTTTATCCATCCTGAACTGTATTGACCGCGCACAGACATAGTGTCGATTTCTTCCGGCAAGCTTTTACGCATAGCTTTAAGGACATCAACTTTTCTGTTGCGTACTTCATCTGCATCAAAACTAATGGGTGGTTCCATGGCTATGATACAGATCAACTGGAGCAAGTGGTTTTGAATCATATCGCGTAGAACACCGGCGTGATCAAAATATTCACCCCGGTCGCCGATTCCAATTTGCTCTGTTACAGAAATCTGAACATGTTCCACATGGTTCCTGTTCCAGAGTGGTTCCATTATCTCATTTGCAAAGCGAAAAGCCATGATATTTTGAACAACTTCTTTACCCAGATAGTGATCGATGCGATAGATCTGATTTTCATTAAATATACTGAGCAATTTATTATTCAGTTCTTTAGCTGACTCGAGGTCTCTTCCAAACGGTTTTTCTACAATAATCCGGGTTGTTTCCGGATCATTTTCGAGTTTGTTTTGAGAAATGTTTTCGGCAATAGCGCCAAAAAAATGTGGAGCTACCGCACAATAGTAAATGATGGAAGGTGTCTCTTCCCACTCTTCTTTATATCGCTCAATTATCGCACCCAATGGTTTAAAAGTGGACAAATCGTTAATGTCTGCAATTTGATAGGTAACATGAGATGAAAATTTAGTCCACTCTTCTTTTTTTGATTTGCCTTTACGTGAAAATTGATCAACTGCCGACATTAATTCGGCTTTGTACTTTTTGTCATCCATTTCATCCAATGAAACTCCAATAATAACAAAGTTTTTGGGCATCCATCTGTCCAAAAAGAGATTATAAAGAGCAGGTATAATTTTCCTCTTGGTCAGATCTCCCGTCCCACCGAAAATAAAAAAAATGGTAGATTTGGTTTTTGTACTCGATCTCTTTTCCATAATTTTAAGTTTTAAATATTATCCCATATCTTTCCATTGGGTATGAAAAGTGCCTTTTTTTCCTTGTAATTCATACGTATGTGAACCAAAATAATCGCGTTGCGCCTGAATAAGATTTGTAGGCATCTCTTTACTCCGGAAATTATCAAAATAACTTAAGGCAACTGAGAATGCAGGAACGGCAATTCCGCGTAAGGCGGCTTCTGAAACTACGGTTCGGATTCCAGGGAAATTTTCGGCAAGTGATTTGTGAATGTCATCGTTCAAAAACAGGTGTTCCAAATTAGAATTCTCCTTATATGCTGCGTAGATGTTTTCTAAAAACTTTGAACGAATAATACAGCCACCGCGCCATACTTTTGCAATCAAATCAAGCTTAAGTTTATAGTCATACTCTTCATTGGCACGGTACAACAAGTGCATTCCTTGAGCATAAGCGGATATCATTGAGAAATAAAAGGCTTGCTCAAGCGTGTGGATATATCCATCATCTTTATCGTCATGTTTCACTGACCTTGAGTCGGGATATAATCGAGATGCACTAATGCGCAGATTCTTATATTTTGAAAGGTTGCGCATGGATACTGCAATATCGATAATCGGCACGGGAAGATTCAGATCCTTAGCTGCTTGCGAGGTCCATTTGCCGGTGCCTTTGGCATCGGCCTCGTCTTTGATATCGTGAAGCAAGAGATGGTCTGTTCCCTTCTCTTTGTATGCAAAAATATCGCGAGTAATTTCTATAAGATAAGATTGCAAGCGACCGCGATTCCATTTTTCAAAGACTTTGTGTATTGCTTCATCTTTCATATTTAATCCACTTCTTAAAACTTCATAAGTCTCTGAAATCAATTGCATTATGGCATATTCAATACCATTGTGCACCATTTTTACAAAATGTCCGGCAGAGCGCTCACCCATATAAGCAACAGTGGGGTCACCATTTACATGAGCGGCAATTTTCTTCAGAATAGGTTCTACGGTTTCGTAAGCTTCCTTGTTGCCACCTGGCATCATGCTTGGTCCTTTTCGTGCGCCTTCTTCACCACCCGAAACGCCCATTCCAATGAACTGGAATCCTTTTTTCTCTAACTCCCGGTAGCGACGTTCAGTATCGTTGAAATGCGAATTTCCACCATCGATAATAATATCTCCTTTTGCTAACACTTCGAGTAATTCTTCAATAACCTTATCCACAATTTTACCGGCAGGTACAAGCATCATTACCGTTTTAGGACTTTTCAAGCTTTTCGCAAAATCGTTTATATCCGAAAAACCGTGAATGTTTTCGCGATTTAAATTATTGAGAGCATCTACTTTTTCAGAATCATTATCGTAGCCGGCGCAGTTGTAACCATGGTCGGCTATATTTTGTAAGAGATTGGAACCCATCGTGCCAAGTCCAATCATTCCGAATGCATTTTTATTTTCTTTCTTCATGACAATGCTGTTTTTGTAGTAAGTTTTCTAAAATGCCTTTTGTTATTTCAAATTCCTGATGATGAACAGAGTTCATTTTTAGCTTTTTTGCGGCATTCACCAGGATGGGTCTGTCATCAAAATAAACACACTCCTGCGGAGAAACCTGAACAATTTCCATCGCTTTCTGATAGATGCGTGGATCAGGTTTACGAAAGCCGAGATAACAAGATGAAAAGAAACCGTCGAAAACTTCGTGAAGCTCAAATGTATTAATTCGATACTCATTGAGCTCACGATTTTCATTGCTAAGGGCAAATACGGGTAATTCCGTGCGCTTTTTCCAGGATTTTAACCAAGGAAGCATATTTGGCAATTCTACGGACTGAGCGTACATAAAATCCTTAAATTCATCTTTCGTAAAATCACGAGGACAATGAAATATGACAGTATCAAGGTATTCGTCCAGCGAAATACTACCAATTTCAAAAACATTGTAAATGAAATTGTGTAGCGTGTTCATCTCTTCATAATCGAAGCCAAAAATCTTGGCGCCCTTTTGACGAGATTCATGTCCCCATCCATTGGTCAGCAATACGCCACCAATGTCCATAAAAATGACTTTTATTTTCGACAGGTTAAAATAAGTCATTGTTTCAACCTTTATTTTGTTTCTGATCATGAATGCTTTTGAGAAGCTTGTCGTAAGCTTTATTGAATTTTTCTACTCCCTCATCTTCCAGCTTTTGTGTGATATTGTCAATATCAATTCCCGCAGCTTTCAAGTCATCCATCACTTTATTGGCGTGATCAAGGCCTTTGGTCAGTGTCTCTTCTACTTTACCATGGTCACGAAAGGCATCAATGGTTTCCATAGGCAAGGTATTGATGGTTTCTTTTCCAATCAGGTTTTCCACATACTTCACATCGCTAAATGAGGGATCCTTAGTACTTGTACTTGCCCAAAGCACCCGTTGACGTTGTGCTCCGTTTGCTTCAAGCTTTTTAAAACGGTCGCTTTCAATCATTTCTAAATAGATTTGATATGCCATTTTAGCGGAAGCGATAGCTACTTCTCCTACGAGATTGTTGGCTCCTTTCTCTTTAAGCATTGGATCTATGATTACATCTATACGACTTAGAAAAAAACTGGCTACGGATGAAACATCCGTAATGGAGTTTCCTTCGTTCAACCGATCTTCAAGTCCACCCATAAAAGCCTCTGTTATTTCCCGATAGCGAGGCAGACCGAAAAGAAGTGTTACGTTAATATTGATTCCCTCCCTGAGACATTCGCGTATTGCAGGCAAGCCTTGTTTTGTTCCCGGGATTTTAATCATAACATTTTTCCGATCCACCTTTTTCCAAAGCTCACGCACCTGTTCGATGGTTCCGTCCGTATCGTTTGCCAAATAAGGAGAGACTTCCAGACTTACAAAGCCATCCTTTCCTTCGGTTTTGTCAAAAACCGGCTTGAAAGTATCGGCTGCTCTTTGAATATCATCAATAGCCATATCGAAAAAAATGGCAGCATTATTGTCTTCTTCCCTTGAGAGCGTAGCTATATCATCATCGTAGTCAGAACTTCCGCTAATAGCTTTTTCAAAGATTGATGGATTTGATGTAAGACCACGCAAATCGTCCTGTTCGATCAGACTTTGCAATTTGCCCGAATCCATAATTTCGCGATTGAGCAAATCAAGCCATATACTCTGACCATGTTTTTGTAATTTATTTAATGGATTCATTTTGAGTTGTTTTTTATGAATTGTTTTTTCGTAATTTTGTGATTTTGTTTTTTTGTAAATGAGTATAATTTGAATTCCTGAGTCATCCTCCCCCTCGTTTGCAAAGAGGGGTTAGTGGTTAATTGTTTGCAACAATAAAAAATCTACAGTTCTTCTATTATGCTGTTGTAAGTAAATTAATTAGCTTATTCTTTTGCGCTAAAAACGCTTAACCATATCCCCTCGCTACAAACGAGAACTACACACTATTGCTCCAATTACCTTCCAGTTTTTCAATTTCTCGCAATCGTCGGATATGTCTTTCGGCTCCAATAAATTCGGCATTCAAAAATGCCAGCACAAATTCTTCCGCACTTGCGTATCCTGTCACGCGTCCCCCAAGACAAATCAGATTCATATCATCATCTTCAACACCCTGATGTGCAGAGAAAAAATCGTGAATCAATGCCGCTCTCACACCCCGGACTTTGTTGGCAGCAATACAGGCACCTACTCCGCTTCCACAAATGGCGATGCCACGGAATACTTCATCTGCTGCGACTGCTTTTGCTAAAGGAATGACAAAGTCCGGATAATCGTCATCTTTGTCTAATTGCTCTGCACCAAAATCTATAGGTTGAAAATGATTTTCTATCAAAAAAGATTTCATCTTTTCTTTCAGTTCAAAACCTCCATGATCAGCACAAATTCCTATTTTTTTCATCTTATTTATTGTTAGAAAGCAAAGCTTTCGCTCTTTTCACTACATTTTCTACTGAAAAGCCGTACTCTTTCATTACTTCATCACCGGGTGCTGATTCACCAAATCGGTCAATACCTATTACGTCACCCTCATCGGTTACATATTTCAGCCATCCTACAGTCGATCCGGCTTCTACTGCGAGTCTTTTTCGGTTGCCCTTGGGCAAAACATTCTCACGATATGCCACATCCTGTTTATCAAATAAACTCCATGAAGGCATACTTACAACGCGGGCTTGTATATTATCATTATAAAGTTTTTCTTGTGCTTTCAAAATCAAATGAACTTCTGAACCGGAGGCAATTAAAATAATATCGGGATCACCTTCTGAATCAGAAAGAACGTAGGCACCTTTTTCCAGTTCTTTGGCCGAGGTATATTTTTGCTGGTCGATAATTGGAATTCCCTGTCGTGTTAGAACAATAGCCACCGGTCCATCGGTATGATGGATGGCAACTCGCCATGCTTGTGCGGTTTCGTTGGCATCTGCCGGACGAATCACAGTCATGTTTGGAACAGTGCGCAACCCAATCAGTTGTTCAACCGGTTGATGCGTAGTGCCATCTTCACCCAAACCGATGCTATCATGCGTGTAAACTATAATCGGACGGATTTTCATAATTGCAGCCAGTCGCAAAGGCGGACGCATATAATCGGAAAAGATTAAAAATGTTGCACCATAGGGAATTAGATAGTTGCTTAGTGCCATTCCATTGAGCACTGCGCCCATGGCATGTTCGCGAATACCGAAGTGGAAGTTGCGCCCATCACAGTGTTTTGCTGAAAATGATTCATAATCATTTAAAATTGTATCAGTTGATGGTGCTAAATCGGCTGCACCGCCAATCAATTGGGGAAAGTACTTTGCAATAGCATTTAGTGTTTGACCGGATGCTTTACGAGTAGCCATTTTATCGCCGGTTTTAAATATGGGCAATTTTTCCTCCCAACCATCGGGCAATTCTCCCGAAGTTATTGTTTCATACTCTTTTGCAAGATCGGGATGACGTTTTTTGTAATTGTTGTATAAATCGTTCCAAGCTTCTTCATTTTTTGCAGCTTTCTTACCGGCTTCTCTGTAAAAACTTAACACTTCATCCGGTACGACGAAACTTTTATCGGGATCGAATCCAAAATTCTCTTTTACCAAACGTACTTCACCTTCACCCAAAGGTGAACCATGAGCTGCCGCTGTGTCTTGTTTATTCGGGCTTCCATAGCCAATATGGCTTCGTACGTCAATGAGCGAAGGACGATTGGTTTCTGACTGAGCATTTTTAATCGCTTTTGATAGCGCGTCCAGATCATTCACATCGGGTAATTTCTGAACATGCCAGCCATACGCTTCAAATCGTTTGGCTACATCTTCATCAAAAGTCAAATCCGTATCGCCTTCTATAGTAATATTGTTGTTATCATAGAAGTAGATCATATTTCCCAATTTGAGATGACCGGCAAGAGAAGCAGCTTCTGACGAAACACCTTCCATCAGGTCGCCATCGCTACATATGGCATAAATTTTATAATCAAAGATGTTAAAATCAGGCTGATTGTATCGGGCAGCCATATATTTTTGCGCAATTGCCATTCCTACGCCATTTGCAAAACCTTGTCCAAGAGGTCCGGTAGTTACTTCAATTCCCGGAGCAAGTTCATATTCGGGGTGACCCGCAGTGATGCTGTGCAGTTGTCTGAAATCTTCTATGTCTTTGAGCGAGATATCATATCCTGTCAGATACAAATAGCTGTATTGCAACATACAAGCATGACCGCACGAAAGAATAAAACGATCGCGATTTATCCACTCCGGATTTTTGGGATTGTAGCGCATTACTTCAGACCACAATAGGTGCCCTAATGGTGAAAGAGCCATCGGTGTTCCGGGATGTCCCGAATTTGCTTTCTGAACGGCGTCAGCCGATAAAACTCTTACGGTATCGATGCATTTTTGAGTGATATCATTGGTTTTCATAAGGGGGGAGAGTTAAATTTTCAATCGTTAATTTTCCTAACTTTGAAGTCTCTGATAGAGGTCTTTTTATCATTTGAATAAGAAAACCTATTTATAAAACGATTTGAAAACTAAATAGTTCGAGAAATAGGGAGTGTTTTTCTATCTTTAGTTTACAATTAATGCGTTTCCTGATATATGTCAATTACCTGGATGTAACGCTCTGACCATTGAATTGATTAGTTACAAAACGAATGTGTGATAACCTTATTTCAACGATCATTATACAGCATTTGATAAAGTGAAAACTCATAGTGCCTTTAAAGCAGCAATAGTTTTTATCGGATTGTCAGATCTAAAAATAGAACTACCTGCAACTAATACATCCGCACCTAATTCAATAAGCTTTAACGCATTCGAAGAATCCACACCCCCATCTACTCCTATCAGTGCTTTTGAATCACTTTTCAGGATTAAATTACGTACGTATTCAACCTTTCGATAAGTATGTTCTATAAATTTCTGTCCTCCAAAACCGGGATTTACTGACATTATTAGCACTTGATCAATATCTTGTATTATATCTTCCAAATTGTTTACTGACGTGTGTGGATTCAGTGCCACACCCGCATGCATTCCTTCCTGCTTAATGGCTTGAATTGTACGATGCAAATGAACGCAAGCTTCTAAATGAACTATTAAATTACTGGCACCTGCTTTCTTAAACCGACTGATGTACC
>Ga0172378_10006004_pt1 | contig 11343 bp, 8 predicted proteins | sample GrowelOW332metaG_FD_119755 | JGI IMG/M metagenome (GOLD analysis project Ga0172378, IMG submission 119755) | Groundwater microbial communities from an aquifer near a municipal landfill in Southern Ontario, Canada - Pumphouse #3_1 metaG | ecosystem: Environmental > Aquatic > Deep subsurface >... | reverse complement strand
CTCAATTGGAATTTTGAGGAGTGGTTCATTAAACATCCAGATACCGATCTGACCGAATTCAAATTTTCACTCAGTAAGATGGGACAATCAGGAGCCCTGTTTGATTTAGATAAATTAAATAATATCAGTAAAACCTACCTTTCGAAAATGAGTGTTGATCAAATGTACGACTATCTATATGACTTTGTCGTCGCAAATGAACCCAAGCTTAAATCAAGCTATTTCAATGATCAGAAATACTTAGAAGATATTATCAGTTTAGGCATGGGCATGAATCTTAAGAAACGCAGAAAAGATTATATCTTTGCCAAACAGATACTTAGTTCAATATCATATTATTTTGATGATCTTTATACTCCTGAATATGATTTTAAATATGAACCTAAATTAACAGCTAATATCATCGAATTATTTTTGAATTCATATAATTATGATGACGACAATAATGAATGGTTTAATAAATTAAAAGAAATATCCACCAAGCTAGGTTTCGCGGCCGATATGAGTCAATATCGTGCTGAACCAGATAAATATCCTGGCAATATCAGTGATATCGCTGAAGTCATTAGAGTTGCGACAACTGGGATGAAAAACACTCCTGACTTATGGGCCATCATGCAGATCATGGGTCATAAAAGAGTGATCAACCGTTTAGATCAAGCTTTAATCTATTTACAAGGCCTTAAAAAATGAGATATGGTAAATTTCTTGTTCCGAAAGATACCATTGGTGTTGTCGCACCATCCTTTGGTATCACTATCGATCCATATCTAACACGATATCTTGATGCTAAACAAAAATTTATCAATAAAGATTATCAAATCAGTGAAGCTGAAAGCATTTATAATTTAAGTCACGCCAGAAGTAATACAGCGATCATCAGAGCTGATGAATTTATAAAAATGTGGTTCGATGATAATATTGATTTTATCTTTAGTGCGGCTGGCGGAGAATTAATGTGCGAAATTCTACCATTCATCGATTTTGAAAAGCTAAAAAACAGTAAACCAAAGTTTTTTATGGGTTACTCTGATAATACCTGTTTGACTTTCTTATTAACTACCATCTGTGATATCGCTTCAATCTATGGCTATAACATCACAGGGTTTGGTATGGAAAATTGGGATATATCTATTCAAGAAAGTTATGAGATCATTACCGGTAAAAGACTAAATCAAAAAAGTTATGATAAATACCAGATTATCGAGCCAAGTAATGAAGATGATAATCCCTTGAGTGCTTTTAATAAAACGGAGCCTGTCGATTATCAGACATTAGACAATCAAGATGTCAATGTCACTGGCCGATTGATCGGAGGCTGTCTTGATATCTTAATGTTATTTTGTGGCACCAAATTTGATCATGTCGCTGAATTCACTAAAAAATATCAAGATGACGGTATCATCTGGTATTTAGAAGCTTGCGATATGAATCCCTTGATGTTGACAAGAGCTTTATGGCAACTAAATCAAATCGGTTGGTTTAATGGTTGTAAAGCCATCATCTTTGGAAGACCAATGCATGATAAAGAAGTACTTTTCGATGTCACTTTCACAGAAGCGATTAAAACAACCCTCAGTGATCTAAATATCCCGATCGTCATGGGTATGGATTTTGGCCACCTGCCACCAAGCTTTACGATCATCAACGGATGCATTGCGACAGTTAAAGTAAAAGATCATCAAGGTACGATCAGTTATGAATTAAAATAAACGGATGAGATCATCCGTTTATTTCATATATAGACCTACTAGTTCTAAATCCGTATCAAATGATAGTGTGTAGATCAAAGTCTTATTTTCATAGACAGCCTCTAGGATCACAACCGCATATTCTTCATTACTATTCTTATCATTTTGACTTTTCGTGACAATTGACTTAAAATCACTAAACGTACCGGCAGCCGCTAATTGTTCATCCCAGGCTTGTTGAAGTTGATCGGCTGTGATCTGATCTTGAAGATCTGATCTGATCAAAGCGACTACCGCAGCATAATCTCTAGAACTGATAACATCCACAACGGCTTTGGCTTTATCAGTAACTTCTTCCTTATCAAATGAGCTTGATAACTTATCACTTGAACATGCAGTGAATGTGAATAATAAACCAAAAAACAAAACGATCTTAATTAATTTTTTCATGATATTTCCCCCAATTACGTTTAATCTTTAATAACCAGACTATTGAAACAACCGCAACAGCAACCATGATCAATTCGATAGATAAAATGCTAGCTCCTTCTAATTGTAATAGGACCGCCAAACTGTCTACCAAAGCATGCATGATGATTGCTAAGAATAAATAGCGACGTTTTTGATCAACGATCGCTTTCATAACTAAAACACTCCAAAAAACATGAACGACCATGGTGCTGGCACGCTCTAAGCCTGCATAAAACATCGACAATGGATCTCCGGTAACCCCATGATATAGTATTAGAACATTTAAAGCATTGATACCAACGAATAATATCGCTTCAATTCCACCATGACCTAAGCCAAATGACACAGCATCACCAAATCGATGATTATTTTTAAGAAATAAACGCATCATGATGTAACGACCTATTTCTTCAAATAAAGCTGCCGTTATTCCCAAGAAAAGCACATACCAAGTAGTATAACCATATACAAAAGTAAAATACCAATCCATCTTTGGCAATACCAATTGAAGAAGTGGCATCCTTGTTAAAACTTGAAAAATCGTAAAGGTTAAGACACCGATAATAAACGCTAATAAATAGCGACGCTTAACAATAATAAAATATAACAACAATAAACATGGTAAGATCAAAGTTACCAAAACAGTAAAGAGATCCGCTAATAATTCCATAAATGACTCCTGTTTATCAGTCTATTATAACATTTTAATCAAAGATGTAATACATTAACGATTATTGTTATATAATAGTTATTAGCATTTTAAAGAGGTCCTCATGCGAATTAAAGCTGAAACAATCCATGAAATATCAATTAACAAATCACGTTTTATTTGTTATTTAGAACGTGTCAATAACGAAGCTGAAGCTAAAACCTATATTAAAAAGATTAAAAAGCTTCATCCAAAAGCTAATCATTATTGCTACGCCTTTATCATTGATCAAGATCTTCAAAGAAGTAATGATGACCATGAGCCATCAGGAACCGCTGGATTGCCAATGCTTCAAGTTTTAAGACAAAATAAAATGGATAATATCTGTGCCGTTGTCGTCCGCTATTTTGGAGGGATACTACTTGGCAGTGGTGGCTTAATAAGAGCATATTCAAAAAGCGTTTCAACCACGCTAGATATTGCTGTTTTATACGAAACCATCACATATCAACGATACACCTTAAATATTGATTACAGTCTGACAAACACAATTGAATTCTTATTAAAAGATACCATCATCGAGCAAAAAGACTACCAAGATATCGTTAGTTACCAATTTTGTACCACCGATGAAGCGCTCATCTTTAAGATTAATGAACTAACCGGCGGTAAATATCAACCAGTATTAATTGGTAATGTTGAAATAGAAAAAATCATCAATAATTGATGATTTTATTTCTCTTCGGTCTCTGCAACTTCTTCTATAGCTTCTGGATCCACAGCTTCTTCAGTTTCTTCAACTTCTGTTGCGTTCTCATTTACTTCATCAGCTTTCAGTCTCCACATCTCACTTAAAGCCATAAATGGAATTTTATCAGAGTTAATCTTCGCATTATATCTCTGTTTCTTAATCTCGTTATCACATTCATCACGAAGAACATCTTTATTCATCATATAACTCACATAGACAACTTTTTTAAGTAGATACCATCTGGTTATCATATTATAGATATATTCAGAACGATCATCGATTTTTAATAAGTCTTGTTTAGCTTGATCTCTAAATTCAGTTGCGCTGTTTAATGCCATATCAATCAATTCATGGACATTATTAAAGTAATAACCATCGATTTCTCTTTGAATCGCACCAGCTCGACTATCTTTTTGTAAAAACTTCGTTATTTTATCAATGATCAAATTAGCATTGTCCAAACTTAAGGCGATGATCTCATTACGTGAATCTTCTAGTAATGCGTATTGCTCAGTCAAACAATAGTAATAACCCTTAGCTAGTAAATACTGATTAGCCTCACCAAAAATGATCGCTTTTTGGTAATCATCCGTTGCCAAATAAATTATATAAGGACAACGCATGGCTTTATCAGGTAATTTACTTGCATCTTTATAGCGAATGATCTGATTTGAAATGACTTCCTTATTGACATTAAATCCTAATCCGACACAGATACGGAATTCAGAATTTAATTCCAACATATCCTGAAACAATTCTTGATATTTAAAGTCTTCCTGAACACTAAGAAAATCTTCTAAGTAACCATTAAAAACACATTCATTACTTTCTTTTCTTTGATCTAATGTCTTAACTAAATGATCGAATACTGCCAACAGAATCACCTCACTCCTTTAATACTATTGTATTTATATAATGACACATAAAATGTTGAAAAAAAAGAGAAAATATTAATATTTACTAATTTTATGTGAAATTCGCATCATTTCAAACAAATTTGACGAATTTTCACCATTAAAAAACCTCTGTGCTATTCATTTATCATCATCTTAAGTAATTTATAATAGCTTGGCTTTGTGGTAAACTATAAACGTCAAAGGAGTTAACATGAGTGATAAGACACAATATATAATCGCGGATAATTACCAAAAAGAAACGATTTTTCGAAATCTTTTGGTCAAAGATAAAGGGTTAATCGGTACACAAGTAATATCATTTTCTTTATGGTTAAAACAATACTCTAACAATGAACAGAATGATATCAATGATTTCATTCTCTGTTATTATGCGATCAGAGATCAATCCGATAATATTCATGTATTAAAAGACGCCCTCAACTATCCATCACTAACCAATGAATTCATCATGTTCTACCAGACACTTGATAAATATAATATTACGATCAACTCATTACCAGATCATACACCACTAGAGAAAGAGATTAAAATACTAGTAACAACTGTTGATACGATCTTCAATAAATATGATAAATATCGAGATATTATATCTCAAATCCCTTTCATTAATAACACCTACATCTATCCAACCTATTTTCATAGCATCGCCGACAAGAAAATGACTGAAGAATTAATAAGTAAGGGATGTAAACATTACTTAGTTGAAAAGCATCAACCAAGTTCGCTTACCTTATATCAAGCCCTGAATAAAAGACAAGAAATTGAAAGCTTAGCTCAGTATTTAGTCAAAGGCGATCATAAACTCAATGAGACCATAATCGTTTTAGCTAATCCACATGGCTATCTCCCTTGGTTAAACGCAATCTTTCATCGTTATAACATTCCATATGCTACGACGATATCCGATAATAATTCATTAGTCTTCCCAAAGTACCTTAAACTATTGAAGTTGCTTAACAGTAAAAGCACTGATGATTTTATTGATTGCCTGCAAAATCAATGTTTTGAATTTAATTGTTCTAATCTTATCGAATATCTTCAAACATTTACAATCGCGTTTGATCAGTGTCAAACTCCTTTTAGCAATCTAAAAATGGATGATGATTCTAATATCTTTTTTTCGAAACAAGAAAGAAGATATGCTCAAGCACTTGAAACTAAAGCTGAATCAGAAAGATCGCGTTTAGCTAATATTATCAAGCTTATTATTGAATGTCCGAATGATATTATCGCTATAGCGACAAACGCCTACTACATTTTAAAAAATAATCCAATCGTTAATACCTATCCAGCCGATTTTAAAAAGCTTAAAACACTATTAGAAGAGAATATTCACACTATCAAAGATCTTTCCTTATTAACCTATCTGATTGAGAAGATTAATCCAAGCCATGAAGCAAGCTCTTTTGACCAATTATTAGTTACTACTGTTGATAAAGCAATTGGAATCAATCGTAAATCAATGATCGTCATTGGAGCAGACAGTTCTGTTTTCCCTATGATTGAAACTCATAATGGTGTCATTGATGAAACATATTATGCCAATTTGCTATATCCCTCAAAAAGTGAAAGATATGATTTTACGATCAAACAGATTAAATCAATTTTTCTTTATTGCGACAGCCTAATAATCTCATTCGCTTTTGGCGATTATGCCGGTAAAGGCAAAAAGATTTCTTATGAGCTTGAAGAAATGATCAATGAATTAGGTGGTGGGAAGTTTCAAGACTGGCCGCTACAAGAAAATGATTTTTTAAACTATGATCAACATGGCTTATCTGAGGTAAATAGTAAAAGATTATTCTTTGATAATGATCGAATCAATGGATCCATTTCTTCTTTTGAAACTTATTATCAATGCCCTTATCGATATTTTATTCAAAAAGGGTTAAAAATCTACGACTATGACTTATCTATCAATAATGCAAAGCTTGGAGTATTATTACACCACATTATCGAACTATTGATCAAGAAATATGGAAAAGATTATACCAAATGTTCACCATTGGAATTACAAGATCTTATCGATGGATGTTTTAGTAATCTATATATCATTTTCCCTAATAAACAAAGAACTATTGATTTAATTAAACTTAAATTTATGGACACGATGTTGCGATCAATTAAACAATTGGCAGAGATCGAAAAAAAGCAATCATTTCAACCTATCGATACCGAACGCAAATTCAATAGTACGATCAATACCAAAAACGTTAAGATCGATCTTTCTGGTATCATCGATCGAATTGATGTTGATGGTGATTATTACCGAATCATCGATTATAAATCATCAGATCATAAACTAAGTGAAAAAGAGGTTGATAGTGGTACCCAATTACAACTATTAACATATCTTTGGTTAATTCAAGATAAAATTCAAAAGCAACCTGATGGAGCTTATTATTTTTCTTTCAGTAATAAATCAACAAAAGTGAAGGCTACAAGCTTGAAGCGAACTAATCATACATTAACCGAATACGACCCAACAGATTGGTACCTTAAATATCAAGAAACGCATCAACTTTCTGGTTGGAATTTTAATGAGCATAATTCGACTGCTCGTGGTAAAACCTATGATTTTGAGGCGATCAAAACTAAGTTGATCGCTTTATATCAAAACATGATCGATCAACTATTACAAGGCAATATCGCTCCTAAGCCACAAAACGATGCTTGCCGATATTGTGATTACTTAGGGGTCTGCAAGTATTATCTACGTTATGAGATTGATGACGATAATGAAAGTGAAGATTGAGGTGCTATGATGAAGTGGAGTAACGAACAACAGGCAGCAATTAATATCATCGATAAAAACATCACGATCAGTGCGGGAGCAGGAGCTGGTAAAACAGCCGTTTTAATTGCCCGCTTAACAAAAAGGATCATTGAGGATCGAATAAGCGTTGATAATATTTTAGCGATAACTTTCACGGAAGCCGCAGCTTCGGAAATAAAAAAAAGATTAACTAACAGTTTAGCTGAGGCGTATTTAAAGCTAAATGATAGTTACATTCAAAAACAAATGTCTCTTTTAGCTACCGCTAATATTTCTACTATACATTCCTTTTGTTTATATATAATCAAAAATTACTATTATGTTATTGGCATTGATAAAGATATGACTAGCAATATCCTTGATCCGGCAATGGCTGATTTTTACAAGAAGATCGCCTTGACTAGAGTATATGAGATAGAATCGTGTAAACAAGATGATTCATTATATGAATTATCGCGGTTAATCTCAAGTTACGATCTGAATTATGACGCCTTATCACAGACCATAACGGTACTTGCCAACATCGCATTATCAACTAATGATTATGAGCAATGGCTTGATGGATGTGCTGCGAACTATCAAAACTATCGATCAATTAATGACATCCCACAAAATATCCTGAGTATTTTCTGGGAAATAATCGAACGTAACTATGATAATTATTTTAGTAATATCACTGCACTTAATAATGCGATCATTGATCCGATAATAAACCAACGGTTCTTACATGCCAAAGAAATTGGGGAAGCGATAAAAAATCGTGATTATTCATTATATATAACCCTTTATAAAGAAAATATCAGAATCAACATCACCTTAAAGCGTACCGATCCTGCTTATCAGTTCTTGGTTAACGCCGAAAAAACATTTCAAGCGATAAGTGACAATCTATACAGAGAGGATGTTTTATTACAGGACATTGTCAATTTAAAAAGTGCAGCGCATAAACTTGTAGAATTGACAAAATCTTTCATCATAGAATATCAAGATATCAAGAAAGGTAATAAAGTCATGGATTTTGATGATATGGAGCGATTTGCCACCAGGATCATCAACGCTGATAACATGTACGTTGCTCACAAACTACAAGAACAATTTATCGATATCATGGTTGATGAATATCAAGACACCAATATTTTGCAAGATACGATGATCAATGCGATATCACGTGGAAATAATGTTTTCCGGGTTGGCGATATCAAACAGTCAATTTATCGTTTTCGTAAAGCTAAACCAGAGATCATGCAAAAGCTGATCGATAGTCCCTACAAACAACATGAAGTCATCTTTCTTAATAACAATTATCGATCAAAAAACAGCATCATCATGTTTAATAATCAATTATTTAAACAATTAATGAATATCGATGGATATAAAAACTTTTATTCTTTAAAAGACGTTGGTACTTATGGTAATGAAATCCAAAACAAAGATCTGTTTCCTGTAGAAATTCATTTACTCGCTATTGAGGACGATAAATTTATCAGTCAAAATCAATTAAAGGCGGATTATATCGCTAATCAGATCAAAGCTCTGCACGATGACAATCCTTCAGTAAAATGGAATGATTTTTGTATTTTAGTTACCACTCACGACATTAAGGATACGATCAGAATAGCACTTGATCAATTAAATATCCCATCTTTTGGTAAAGGATCCGCGGGGTTATTTAAATCAAGAGGTGTGTTAGCGATCATTAATTACTTGAGATTGATCGTTAATCAGGATGATGAACTGGCCTTGATTGGCGTATTAACGTCTTTCTATCATTATTCGGATAATGATCTATCACGATTAGTAAGCGATAAATCTTTATATCAAACATTAAGTCTGATTGATCATAAGACTTTTCAAGATATTGAGCGAATCATGAGTTTTGCTGAAACAAACAAAATATTTGATGTAGTAACAGAAATATGTTTAATCAACAATTACTATGAAGAAGCTAACAATTATCAACAGAGAGCTAATATCGATCTGATGTGTGATACCATCCTTCAATTTGAGACAAGCTCAAACAGTATAAATGAATTATTAACGCTGATCACAAAGTTAACTGATAATGATCTAAATGAAGCAATCGCTATCAGTGAAGATGAAGACGTCGTTAAGATCATGACCATTCATCAATCAAAGGGATTGCAATTTAAACATGTTTTCTTCTTCAGCATCAATCGTAAAAGAAGCTTAAAAAAAGATTCGCTAATCTATCTAAATAGTGACTTAGGTTTTTCTTTACCCGTTTGTGATAAGCCTTATCGTCTTACTCGTAATGATATTTTCACAATGGCTATTAAAGAAAAAGAAATTCAAGCCGGGCTTGAAGAAAGTATTCGTATCTTATACGTTGCCTTAACCCGTGCTGAAAATCAATTAACCATTGTTGATCTTCTACCTGCAGATGATACAAGTTTAGTCGATAACGATTTGATTACCAGCCATAATTATACCTCATGGATCATGAGTGCTTTAAATAACATTAATAATGATCTATATAAAGTAGTTGTGATCAATGATAAATGGTATACCTTGAAAAACGAAGAAGTGATCAAACAGAAGTTCAGCTATCCACGTTTTAACAACCTAATCAAAGTAAATTCATTTATATCACCCTCTGATACGGAAGTCACAAACGATCGATACGATCTTGATTTTAGTGATAGATTACCTGCTAATAAACTTGGTACGAAGGTTCATCATATCTTTGAAGTATTACCAAACCGAAAATGGACTGACGAAGAAATTGCTTTTTATCTTGATGAAGATACAAAAGCTTATTTTGATAGTATCAAATTCTTTAATCTTTCAAATTTATACCAAAAAATATGCACAATGACTATTGATAAAGAAGTCCCATTTGTTGTTAATAAAGATAATAATATCATTCATGGTTTTATTGATCTTTTAGCTAAAGATGATAATGAAGCGATCATTATCGATTTTAAAACGGATCAAATCACGTCGGAAGAAATCCTAAAAGCTCGTTATTCTAAACAAATAGAATTATATCTTGATGCCGTTCAACTCATTTATCCACAAATAAAAGTCAAGGCATATATCTATGCCTTGACCCTTAAATCATTTATTGAAATCACTAATCATTAAACATTTCATATATGTCACTAACTGGTGTTTGTCTTTGAATCGCTTCAATAGTTTTTGCTAGCATGTATGCTATTGAAAGTTGTTTGATCTTCGGATCACTTTTTTCAGCTGGTAAAGCTATCGTATTTGTTAAGACGATTTCCTTAATTGGTGAGTCCTTGATGTTTTGTATGGCATCTCTTGATAATACACCATGTGTGCAACAACAATAAACATCTTTGGCGCCTTTTTCATAAAGCATTTTAACACCACTAAGCAATGATCCACCAGTATCGATAATATCATCAATGATGATCGCTGTCTTATGATCAACATCACCAATTAAATTTATCGACTCAGCAACGTTTGGTTTCATCCGTCGCTTATCAATGATCGCCACGGTTGTGCTAGGCATACATTCTGCCAATTTTCTGGCACGGGATGCTCCGCCATGATCAGGGGATACGATAACGATTTCACCTTCGATATGTTTAGCACGGAAATATTGTCCAAAAAGCGATACTGCAGAAAGATCGTCATTAGGGATCTTAAAGAATCCTTGGATTTGGGGAGCATGTAAATCAATTGTTACAACCCGATCAGCTCCTGCGACTTCCAACAGATCAGCCATCAATCTAGCAGTGATCGGTTGTCTTGGTCTTGATTTACGATCTTGTCTTGCATATCCGAAGTAAGGAATAACACATGTTATCTCATCTGCTGAAGCTCTGCGACAAGCATCAAGAGCAATTAATAATTCCATCACATTATTGGAAACGGGATTACAGGTGGACTGTATTAGGAAAACATGTTTTCCTCTGACTGATTCCTCCGGTTCGATTAATATCTCCCCATCTGCAAAGTGATTGATCTTGCACTTGCCTCGGCTGATTTTCATATAGTCGCAAATTTCCTCAGCTAAATCAATACTACTAGATAATGCGAATACGATAATTGGTTTGTTCATTACTTTATTTTCTCCTTATCCATGTATTTAATCCCAT
>Ga0172378_10006002_pt1 | contig 11344 bp, 10 predicted proteins | sample GrowelOW332metaG_FD_119755 | JGI IMG/M metagenome (GOLD analysis project Ga0172378, IMG submission 119755) | Groundwater microbial communities from an aquifer near a municipal landfill in Southern Ontario, Canada - Pumphouse #3_1 metaG | ecosystem: Environmental > Aquatic > Deep subsurface >... | reverse complement strand
CACGTCTGCCCTTTCGTCGTACCTTTGATCCAGTATTCTTCGGAACGGGTCACGCCCCTTTGCGCGAACACCTCCACAGCCTCACGCACCGTTCTGACGGGTTTGAAAACGCCCGCGGCCTGCACCAGCAGAAGGCCCGCCTGTTCACCATCGCAGACCGGTTTGGTAAACAAGCGTTCTGCCCATGCGTCAGGCTCACTGATAAAACCGTGCTCCGCCAGCATCGACAGATCGTAACGAACCTGTTCGGAAACCGGCTCCGCGCTTATTGACAAGGCGAGCGCACAAATCAGAAAAAGGATACGCATCGGCAGGCCTCTCCTTTGCTTTTTCCGTCTCGAGCGATAGGGACAAGCGCTCCGTTTGTGAAGAACAATCAACATCAAACGCCGAACGTCCCTCTGTAAGCGTTCAGTGCGATCGGCTTCTTCTGCGCGAAGTAATAATTTAAATCCGCGAGCGCGTGTCGAGAATCATCCTTATTTTTTCGGCGCGGCCAAAGGAAAGCCGAACGAATCGGTGCGGAACGGCGAAGCGGGCAAGCCCACGCCATTGAAAAGATTGCAGGCAGGATCGGCCGCCCACGCGTAACGCACGGCGACGGGGTCCTTCACCGCAGGATTCGAAACAACCACCGTATTACCGACAATCTTAGCATTTGCAGGCAACCATTGCCGATTCTGTCCGGCAATGACAAAGCCTTGCAGATCGCCCCCCTTGGCCATCAGGCCGCCTTCGGCATGGGTAAAGGTGCAAACCACCTCGTTCCCCCTGATGGCGTGGCCTGCGGGCAACGGTCCGCAGGTCGCTGCAACCTTTTGGCCATACACGGTGCCCAAGGCCCAGAACGCCAACCGACGGCCGACCTCCTGCTTGTTCTTGGGATGGATATCGCCGGTTTCGCCGATGTCCATCGTGATCGCCATACCGGTCTTGGGCACCTTCAGCGTCTGCAGCATGCCCTCGCGCACAAGCGGCCAGTTGCGGTCGGAAGAGCGGAAGTTCGGGAGTTGCACCCACGCATAGGGAAACTCTTTACCCCAACGTTTACGCCAATCGCTGATCTTCGTCTCCAACAGCTGCCCGTAAATCGCGGCGGTCAGATCGTTGGCGTTGGATTCGCCTTGATACCAGACGGCGCCTTTGATGGCGTACGGTATGAGCGGCGCAATCATCGCGTTATAAAGATTGGACGGATAGTGCGAATCAAGACGCGGATCGACCGGTTTTTTGGGCGCGCGGGGCGCTTCTTTCCCGGAGGCCTTGGCCTTCTGCACAGTCTCCTTCCAGGCCGCGACCTGTTTCCCGTAGCCGGCCATAGCCTTATCTTTGTCCCATGGCTTTGCGGTCCGCGCAGCCCATTGATCCATGATCGGCTTAAACGCCGGCACCGCCGTAAACGCCTCGGCGCTGATCCATGCCTCAATCGGCGTACCGCCCCACGAGGAGTTGATTAAGCCGACCGGCACGTCGAGTTTCCGTTGGAGTTCGCGCCCCATGAAATAGGCGGTAGCCGAAAAGCCCCCGACCGTGTTGGAGGCACAGACAATCCACTGTCCCTGACATTCGGTCTTGGGTTCTGTGCCGACCACACGCTCCACGGTAAACATGCGGATCGTCGGAAAATTGGCGGCGGCCCGCTCTTTTTCGTAATCGTTGCAGCGATTGACGGTCATCGCCATATTCGACTGGCCGGACCCCAACCACACTTCCCCGGCCAAAATATCCCGCACGGTGATCGTGTTCTTGCCTTGGACCGTCAGCGTCAGGGTGTTGCCGGTCTGGAGCGCATCGAACGTCACACGCCACATGCCCGTCGCTCCGCCTTTAATGCTGCGGGTCTGTCCCGCAAGCGACACGGTCACGTCCTCGCCGGGATCGGCCCAACCCCACACGGGCAGGGGCACGCCCTGCTGCAAAACAGCGTGATCGGAAAAAACGGAAGGCAGACGGACATTTGCCCTTGCCGTCTGAATCAAACCGATAGCCATTCCGAGACCGAAACGGACCAGAAACGTTTTCGCGGATGTGCGCATATGCGTATTTCCTTTTGTCGGAATCCAAACGAGATCAGTTACCCCGTCCAAACCATTTTCGTTTTTAGTATAGTCTGCCGGTTCTCCGACGTTCAACAAGATTCGCTACGGGAGCGAGATCGCAACCGCGCGGCACATTTCCGGACGACGGCTTCTTGCGCCTAGAAAGGACAGGCCCGCCATCGCCGATTTCAGACCAACGTCTGCATGAATGCCTGAAAGTCATTGGTCAGCGGCGCCTGAATACGACAGGGCAGGTTCTTTTCCGGATGCCGGAAATGAGCCTCGTAAGCGTGCAGGAAGTGACGCGGACAGGCGTTGACGGGCCGAGCCCCGTAGAGCGTATCATTAACGATCGGCATGCCGCCGAGCGCGAGCTGACAGCGGATCTGGTGCGTCACTCCCGTATGAATCGTCACTTCCAATAACGTATAAGACCCGAACAGTTCCAGCGGCCGATAGAAGGTCTCGGCACGCAAACGCCGATCCGGCACCGCCAACGAACGAGCGTCCACCATCTTGCAGCAAGCGTGATTGGGAAGATGCGCCAACTCATGCTCCAAGTGTCCGGCGATGGCCACATGGCCTTCGACCAGCGCGAGATAAATCTTTTGTACCGCTTGGGCGTCGAACTGCGCGCGGAGCGCCTCAAAGGCGCCTTGCGTGCGCGCCGCGAGCACGAGTCCGGACGTGCCGGTATCGATGCGATGCAACGCGCCGGCCATTAGCGGCCGGTCGCCCAGTAAGGCGAGTTTGGGATACAGCGCCACGAGTCCGTTCATCAGCGTGCCGGTCTCCTCACACGTCAACGGATGCACCGGTATGCCCGCCGGCTTATTGACAGCGAGCAGATAATCGTCCTCGAAGACGATCTGCACCGCCACGGAAGGATCTGGACGCACGCGATTATCGCACGTCTCTTTCAGCGAAAGCACGTCGACGGTTTCGCCCGCAAACAGCTTGGTCCCCTTCAAACAGGGACGGCCGCCCACAACAACTTGGGCCGCCTCCACCGCCTGACGGCAAAAAGCGCGGCTGGAGGTCGGGAAACGGGCATACAGGACGGAATCGAGTCGCTGGCCAATCTCCTGAGGCATCACTGTAAAGGTCGCATGTCGGATCATTAAAATGCCCGGTGCCCGCCGCCCGACGCTTTCCGGATGCTAACATGCGGAATGAAGCGTGGGACCTTGAGCGTTTTTTTGCTTATTCCGCAAGTTTCTGGAGCCGCTGCGCCGCATATTGGCCTTCGGACGAAGCCGTTCCGCCCCGCCGCACATAAGTCTGATAGGCCATCGCCGCCTGTTGTTTCTGGCCCTGACCTTCATAGGCCAGTCCCTTGTAGAACGATGTGCGCGCATCGCCCGGGACCTGTCGCTCAAAGGCGTTGAGATGTTGCAGCGCACCCGCGTAATCCTTTTTCTGCAAAGAAAGCTGCGCAAGTATGCTTTGCGCACGCGCGCCAGACGGGTTGACCCGCGCCGCGAGCGATGCGGCCTGTTTCGCGGCCACATCGTTGCCACTCTTCTGGTTCGCCTGCGCCACCAGCATCAGACCCACATAATCGTTTGGCGCAAGCTGAAGCCCCTGCTCCGCCGACGTTCTGGCAGACGCATATTGCTTCTGCGCAAGCTGGCTTTCGGCGGTTGAGAACCGCTTGAACGCGGCTTTGTTTTTCCGGACAGGGTCGGTCGCGGTCTGAAACGCCGCCTGATTATCGACCCCCGCGTTCTGACCGGCATACTCGGTCTTGATGCGGTTTTGCGCCGTCTGTAAACGTTCCGCACTCATGGGGTGAGAGGAGAACATCTGTTCCAGCACAGAGGGATCCGCCCCGCTGATACGCACCAACACGTTCATCAGGTCCACCATGCCCTGCGGATCATATCCCGCCCGCACCATATACATCATTCCGCCTTGATCGGCCTGACGTTCCTGCTCACGGCTGTAATGGGCCAGCACCACCGCGCTGCCCAACTGTCCCGCCGTACCGGCCACGTCCGCCCACGAGCTGCCCTTGCCCGCCAAATAACTTTGCGTGCCGGTGACAAGCGCATCGTAAACCGTGCTCTTGCTCATCGCCGAAGCGGTGTGTCCGCAGTTCACATGCGCGATCTCGTGTCCCAGCACCGCTGCCAGCTGAGCCTCGTTCTGAAGTTCCGCCAACATGCCGCGCGTGATCGCGACCGTTCCGTCCGGGAAAGCATAGGCGTTGATGTATACGGCGTTGACCACCTGGAAATTAAACGGCATATCGGGATAAACCACGTCCGACGGCTTCAGCGTGGCGACCAGCTTGCGGCCAACCTGCGACACATAGGCGTTGACCTGCGCATCGCCGATAACTCCGTAGTCCGAAGAAAACTGTGAGGGAACGGCCTCTTTGGCCAATGTGAGAATTTCGCTTTTGCCCACAATGCTGAACTGCGACTGACCGGTGATCGGATTTGTGACGCATCCTGTCAATGCGCAGACCGCTAACGCACAGGCTAACGACAGCCAGCGTGCATCATTCCCTGTCATACCCCGTTTCTGCTGCTTATCCTCTTTTCGCATACCGGACCTCCTACATCGTTACGGACATCTCTTGCGCGTCGCAGAACCGGTCGCCGGGCTGCATGGGATGTCCATTGAGAAAAGCCTTTCCGTTCATCTGGCGACTACCGTCAAGCTGTACCGCCACGAGACAGATCGGAGCCTCTCCCGTTGCAACAACGGGGCCGATCGGCGAAATCAGACAGATCGTTCCGGGCGGATAATCCGCAAAGTTCTCCGGCGACACCTTTAAAACCTCCGCCTGCAACACCTTCATGCGGCCAGAGCATCCGGGCTTATTGAATCGCGAAGGCAAGAACGTAAACGCGCCCGGCCACGGATCATAGGCACGGATACGGCGTTCAATCACGGCGGCGGGCAACTTCCAATCGATCAGGCCATCCGCCTTCTGCATTTTGGAGGCATACGTTGCCTGAGCCTGCACTTGGGGAATACGCTTCAACTGGCCGCCGATCATCAGCTTCAGCGCCTTGACAAGTGTCACCGCGCCCAAGATGGCCAGCCGGTCCATCAGCGAAACGGCCGTATCGTCGGAGCAAATCGGTTCGATCGCCTGCAGCAGGATATCCCCGTCATCCATGCCCTCCGCCATCTGCATGATCGTCACGCCCGACACTTTGTCGCCGGCGGCGATCGAAGCCTGCACAGGCGCGGCGCCGCGGTATTTGGGCAATAACGAAAAATGCCCGTTGATGCAACCATGCGGCGGAAGCGACAACAGCCGCTTGCCCAAAAACTGACCGAACGCGACAACCACGATCACGTCGGGTTTAAGCTGCTCGATTTGGGCGAGCACTTCAGGGGCATTGACTTTTTCCGGCGTAATGACGGGCCCCACGCCCCGCAAGGCTGCATAGGATCGACAGGGGCAGGGAGTCAACCGCCGGTGCCGCCCCGAGGGACGATCCGGCTGGGTCACCACGCCGACGATTTTCAGCAATGGAGACTTCAAAATCGCCCTCAACGCGATGGCCGAGGCTTCTGAAGATCCCATAAAAACAATACGCATGCGCGACTTCCTGTTGCTTGCTAGTTGTGCGTCAGTTTAGCACATGCCCGGCCCCATGATGCACGAAAAAATGTCGGTATAAAGAGGGGAAAGGGAAAAAGAGGGAAACGTTTCTTGCCTTTTCTCCGCCCGTGACTCAACGCACGGCGAGCAGGCGATCCAGCGTCGCGCGCGAAGCGTCGCGCACTTCATCGAAAAGGTTTCTTCCGCAAGTGTCGATGCCGACCACGGTTTCAAGACCCTCGACGCTCAGCTGCCACAAAGCCTCTGTGGCGCCAAACGTGTCCAAAAAATAAACCGCCTCCACGCGCCGGATCCGTTTGGCCAACAGGGCGGCCGCACCGCCCACGGCCTGCAAATAGACACAGCCGCATTTCACGCACGCCGCCCGAGTCTGTTCGCCCATACCGCCCTTGCCGATGATCACCCGAACAGCGAACGTTTCGATCACCTTGGCCATATAAGGCTCTTCGCGGATCGATGTGGTCGGCCCCGCCGCCACCACACGCCAGCCGTCGTCCTGCGGAACAACAACCGGACCGCAGTGGAAAAGCGCGCCGTCGCGCAGCGGCACAGGGCACGCGCCGCCTTCGGCCAAATGTTTGTGCAAACGGTCGCGGCCGGTATAGATCCGGCCGGAAATCCGCACGATATCGCCCGCACGCAGCGCGCGCACCGCCTGTTCAGAAAACGGATACTGTAACTGCAGCTCGTTCATTGTTACCCCAACCACTCGGTCTTGTTTTCCGCCACCCGCACGCCACGCCGGCGGCAGGCCCAGCACAGATACGCGACCGTCACAAAATAGGAGGCGGGCAAACGCGTTCTCACCGCGATTTTGACGCCCAGCAAAGTGGTTTTTCCGCCCATGCCCATGGGACCGATGCCCAGTTGGTTGGACTCCGCCAGCACGCGCCTCTCAAGCTCGGCCAGCTCCGGTTCCGGTGCGGCATCCGTCAGCGGACGCAACAGCTGACGTTTTGCGACCAAATACCCTTCCGCACGGTCAGAGCCGATACACACGCCTAAAACACCCGGCGCGCACCCGAACCCCTGCGCACGCCAAACCGCCTGCAGCAAGCACTTGCGCACACCGTCTAAATCCCGTCCGGCAGCCAGTTCTCCGTCGGGCAGACTGAACTGGACGCTCATGTTCTCGCTGCCGCCGCCCTTCTGCATCATCCAAACCTCGAACGACGTCGTCTCCATCTGTTCGAAATGGCAGACGGGACAGCCCTCCGCGACATTCGTATCCACCGAACGGCCCGAAAGCGTCTCGATGGTGTTACGCCGCAGCCAACCGTTTCGGGTCGCCTCGATCACCGCCGCGCGCGCCGCCTGTTCCAATGCGAACGTGTCGGTCCCGCACGGTACCCGCCAGAAAAAAGTGAGAACCCCCGTATCTTGGCAAAGGGGCGTCGATTGCCCGCGTGCCACGCAGGTGTTTTCCACCAGCGCCCGCAAGAGCAGGGCCGCTTGCGATTGCGCGGGTTCAGCAGCCGCCGCCGCGCGTAACGCCGCCTTGGCATCCGCCGGCAAATCGCTCGTGGTGCGGCGAATCAGCTCAGTCAGAATCTCAGTCCAGTTCATCATAAAAGGTAGAGGGCTAACGTTTGGATAAAACGACGCTTGACGGCCCTGAAGAACCGCATCGGTCTCCTTAGGCGCGGTGTGCAGGACAAATCCGCCGCTCTTTCTAACGCCCGGTTCGTGACGTTTCTTCTGCCACCGCCACCCAAGGATTCTCAGGACCCAACGCCTGCAAAAGAGGCGGCAGATAGCTATCCGGCACGCAAAGCGAGCCGAACCCCTTGCCAAGGCTAAGGTCCGACTTGGCCAGCCCGTGATAATCCGACCCGCCGGTTGTCAACAAATCCAGTTTCTTTGCCAAACGCAAGAGCGTCACGGTCTGCTCGGCGTTATATTCTGAATAGACCGCCTCAACTCCCATGAGACCGGCCTCCTTCAGTTCGCGCAAGCCAGCTTCCAAAGACGCCTCATCCAACTCCCACGTAAAAGGATGCGCGATCACCGCGACACCGCCCGCTTCACGGATCATCTGGATACCCTCAGCGGGATAAAGGCGGTAGCGGTCCACATAGCCGGGACGGCCTTTGGCCAGATATTTCTCAAACGCCTCCGGCACCGAAGACACATAATCGCGATCGATCAGGGCCTGTGCGAAATGCACGCGGCCGACCACATCCTCTCCGGCACAGGCCAGCACTTCATCCCACTCCAACTCCATGCCCAACCCGTTCAGCTTTTCGAGAATCTGCTCGTTGCGCCAGGCGCGACCGTCCAGTACGCGGCCGAGGTTCTCGACCACAGACGGATGATGCGGCTGCAGGCCGTAACCGAGAATGTGCAAGGTGCCGTGACCTTCCTCGACAGCCGCGCTAATCTCGATGCCCGCGATCCCCGTCATGGCGTTAACCCGACAGGCCGCCAGAAAATCCTCGACGCCGCCCATATTATCGTGATCCGTCAGCGCCATCGCTTTCAGGCCGATCTGCCGTCCGCGAAGCACCAACTCTTCCGGCGTATCGGCCCCATCGGAGTTTGTCGAATGAAGATGCAGGTCTATCATGGCTAACCGTGCACCTGATATGTACTTCGAACCTTGTCAACCATCACGCCGGCAAAGAAAGCGGCGATCGCCGAATCGTACTGCGCCGTATGAGAAAAGGCTTTCTTCATCAGCCCCAGGCGCGTGTCAAAGCCCAACGTGCCGCTCTGCGCTTTCAGTTCGCCCAGCAACGCCCCATAATCCGCCGGATCCGTGACGGACGCCACGCGCAGATAATTCTTGGCCGAGGCACGGACCATGCAGGGGCCGCCGATATCGATGTTCGTGCGAGCCTCTTCCGGCGTCACGCCGACGCGCGCCACCGTCTGCTTGAAGGGATAAAGATTCACCACCACCATATCGATCGCCACCGCCTGCGTGCGGACAAGGTCTTTCTGATGCGCATCGTTATAGGTTTCGCTCAGCAAACCGAGATAGATCTTAAAATCCAGCGTCTTCACCAAGCCGCCTTGCATTTCAGGCTGTCCCGTGTAGTCCGAAACGGCAACGAGATGCTTCATCGACAACTCTGTCCCGAGGAGCTTCTGAACCGCCGTGTAGGTGCCGCCCGTTGAATAGATCTTCACGTCCGGGCAAGCCGCCACCAAGCCCGGCACAAAGGTTTCCAGTCCCGTCTTATCCGAAACGCTCATCAAAACGTGCCGCACAGATATACGCTCATCAACCTCACGGACCAGGTTCAACGACATAAAAACTCCTTTTGGTGTCTCTTTTCAGCCATAAGAGATACAATAAAACGTTATCTGCTGATTTGCAACTGTTGACTAAGAATCCTTGCATATTTCACGGGTTAGCTTTATTCTTTCGCCGCTTTTTAAGGGAATACCATGCTTTGTACGCTGTTAAAAGCTAAATTGCACCATGTGCGGGTGACGCAGGCCGACAAGGAATACGAGGGCAGTCTGACGGTCGATGAAGATCTGATGGATGCCGTCGGCATTCTGAATTACGAGAAATTGCTTGTGGCAAACCTCGACAACGGCAAGCGTTTCGAGACCTATGCCATCAAGGGACCTCGCGGCAGCGGCGTGTGTTGTCTGAACGGCGCCGCGGCCTATAAGGGCACGATCGGCGACCGCTTGATCGTCATGATCTGGTGTCAGCTCGACGAGGCCGAACGCGCGCACCACCATCCGAAGATCGTACGCCTCGACGCGAAGAATCGCGTTGTGGCGGCGGCGGTGTGAGAAAGGCCGGCCGGCCGCAGTCACGCCATTTCACCGCCGCGTCACCGCGCCCGACAGACGCCGGGCGGGCTTCAAGCTTAGGCAAGCAACTTCGAAGCCGCGTCGCCGCCTTCAGCCTGCGACTTCACCATGTCGGACGTGATGCGGATGTCCTTGAGCTTCGGATTGCCCGGAGCCTCATACATGATCTCCATCATCAGCTCTTCCATCACCGCCCTCAGTCCACGCGCGCCCGTTTTGCGCTTCATAGCCAATTTGGCCATTTCCCGTAGCGAGACCTCATCGAACGCCAATTTCACGTTTTCCATGGACAATAACTTCTGATATTGCCGCACGAGACAGTTCTTGGGCTCGGTCAGAATACGAACAAGATCGTTTTCGGTCATCTCGCTCATGGAGGTCAATACCGGCATGCGTCCGACAAACTCGGGAATCAACCCGAAGCGGATCAGGTCTTCCGGCTGCACCTCCAGAGGCGGAGGACCGTCGTTCTTGCCATGCGGTCTGACCGGCTTGCGCTGCTCCACATACCCGATCGTCTGACGGCCTTCACGCTGCCGCACGATGGACTCCAGTCCCACAAACGCGCCGCCGCATATGAACAGAATATTGCGGGTATTGATCGCGATATATTCCTGCTGCGGATGTTTGCGCCCCCCCTGCGGCGGGACACGCGAAACGGTTCCTTCGAGAATCTTCAGCAGGGCCTGCTGCACACCCTCGCCAGAGACATCGCGCGTAATCGAGACGTTTTCCGTCTTGCGCGCGATTTTATCGATCTCATCGATGTAGACGATGCCGCGCTCGGCCTTGGCCACATCCATATCCGCAGCTTGCAGCAGATACAGCAGGATGTTTTCGACATCTTCACCGACATAACCAGCCTCGGTAATAGTCGTGGCATCCGCGATGGCAAAGGGAACATCCAGCATTTTGGCGAGCGTCCGCGCAAAAAGCGTCTTGCCGCAACCGGTAGGCCCTATCAGCAGGATATTGCTTTTTTCGATCTCCACGTCCGCGAACTCATCGTTCTTGCCACCTCCCACGGGTTGATTCAACCGCTTATAGTGATTGTGGACGGCGACCGACAGCATCTTCTTCGTGTAATCGTGGCCGATGATGTACTGATCCAAAAAACGCTTGATCTCGGCGGGCGGAGGAACTTTCAGCGTCGGCAAGGCACCGGCCGCTTTTTTATTCGGCTTATTTTCGGCGATGATCCGCGAGCAGATTTCGACGCAGTCGCTGCAGATGTTCGCTCCCGGGCCCGGAATGATCACAGCGCCGGCATGCTCGGTTTTACCACAAAAGGAACAGGTCAATTCTTCAGCAGGGGGATGGGTACGACGGGCCATTGTTTATTTCTCCGGAAGACGCTTGACCAGCACTTCGTCCACCAGTCCATAGACCTTGGCTTCATCGGCCGACATAAAATAATCTCGTTCGGTATCGTTCGAGAGAACATCCACCGTCTTACCCGTATGGGAAGCGAGGATTTCGTTCAGGCGGTCTTTAAGACGCAGAATCTCCTTGGCCGCGATGCTGATATCCGAAGCCTTACCCTCGGCACCGCCCCAAGGCTGATGAATCATGATCCGCGCATTGGGAAGCGAATAGCGTTTTCCCTTGCGTCCCGCCGCCAGCAGCACCGCCCCCATACTCGCCGCCTGTCCCACGCAATAAGTGGCCACATCACACGTGATGAACTGCATGGTGTCATAGATCGCCAGACCCGCCGTCACGGAACCGCCCGGCGAGTTGATATAGACCGAAATCTCCTTGGTCGCATCCTGCGCCTGCAAGAAGAGCAATTGAGCGATGATCACATTGCTGACTTCGTCGGTGATTCCCGTACCGATGAAAACAATCCGGTCCTGCAACAACCGTGAATAAATGTCATAGGCGCGCTCGCCGTGACTCGTCTGTTCCACAACGATGGGAACCAGCATGTTCGACTGGGGTGATT
>Ga0172378_10006001_pt1 | contig 11344 bp, 10 predicted proteins | sample GrowelOW332metaG_FD_119755 | JGI IMG/M metagenome (GOLD analysis project Ga0172378, IMG submission 119755) | Groundwater microbial communities from an aquifer near a municipal landfill in Southern Ontario, Canada - Pumphouse #3_1 metaG | ecosystem: Environmental > Aquatic > Deep subsurface >... | reverse complement strand
GATGAATTTTTTAAGCTGTTCGGCATAAGCTCGCTCACAGAGCTGCCGTCGGTGGATATTCTGAAATAAAAGGTAAAAGGGAGTGTGATGCCGTGACTGCTCTTATTATAATCGGCACGATAGTCATATTGCTCACCTCGCTTTTTTTCGTCAAAGTAAGGCTTCGCATATGTTACAGCGATGAATTTTCGGCAATGCTGTATGTGCTGTTTTTACGTTTTCAATTATATCCAGCGAAAAAAAAGAAGATAAAGCTAAGCGATTACAGTCTGAAAAAGCTTCGCAGCCGTGAGCAAAAGCAAAAGAAATCCGAAAAAGCTTCCCGAAAAGGTAAAAAAAGCGATAAAAAAGCCCAAAAAAGCAAAAAATCAACAGAAAAAACAAAAGATGAAAAGCTTAGCTTCGGCGATACCATTTCGCTCACCCGCATGATCATCAGCGTGATCCGCGTGGCGGCGAAACGCTTTATTCAGTATCTGCGCGTCAGAATCGACGCGCTGCGCATACAAGTTTCGGCGGACGACGCCGCAGAAACTGCGCTGCTCTACGGAGCTGCGGCGCAGTCGGTGTCATATCTGTTCACTTTTTTAAACGAATGTCTGAGTGTTCGCTGCAAAAAGCCGGATTCCGTGGGAGTATGGGCAAACTTCACCTGTGAAGGCTTCGCCGCCGACATCGATATCACCTTTTCGATAAGGGTATGGCAGATTGCGGCGATAATGCTTTCGCAAATCGTCAGGCTGATCAAAAAAACAATCGGAGGTAATATAAATGGAAAACAAACTTAGTGATATTATCAAAACCTCGCTTGAGAGCATACGCGATTTGGTGGACGTCAACACCGTCATAGGCGATCCAATCAAAACCGACTCCGGAACGACGATAATTCCCGTATCCAAGGTATCGATGGGCTTCGCATCGGGGGGCGTCGATTATTTTTCAAAGCAGAAGGAGGGCGAAAGCTCCGCGGCGAAGCAGCCCGGCTTCGGAGGAGGAGGAGGAACCGGCGTCAGCGTGTCGCCGCTCGGCTTCCTTGTGATCAAGCCGGACGGCAATGTCGATCTGCTCAACATCACAATGCCGCAGACCAACGATACCATCGAAACGATAGGTTCGCTCATTGATAAAGCTCCCGACGTTATATCCCGTCTTAAAGCGATATTCTCCGGTGATAAAAAAACCGACGCGGACAAGGACGATGAAAGCGAGTATACCCGCACCGAAACCACCGTCGAAACAGACGGCGGCGAAACGAAAACGACAGAAACCGTCGTGACCGAGAACAAAAAACAGAACTGAACAAGCTGTAATCGATATATAACGCAGAATAACGCGCTCACCTCCGGCATATCATTAATCAAAAGATATGTCGGAGCGGAGTGATGCTGTTGAAAAAAATCAAAATGAGCGTGTCCGCGCTTGTCTGCGCGGCGATGCTGCTCGCGTCCCTATTCCAGAGCGATATTTATGCCGGCGGAGATCCTGCCGATGAAGCCGAATACGCCGTTCTGACCGATGCCGGCGAGAGCGTACCCGTGTCGGCGGAGCTGTCGGTCAGCGCCGAAAGCGCGATATTGATCGAAGCGTCGAGCGGCGCTGTGATATACGAAAAGGACGCTCATACCCGGCGTCCGATGGCGTCTACCACAAAAATAATGACGGCGCTCGTGGCGCTTTGCAACTCCGATATCGGCAGAATGGTCACCGTATCGGCGGACGCTGTCGGCATCGAGGGTTCGTCGATATATCTGGCGGCAAAGGAAAAGCTGTCGATGGAAAATCTGCTGTACGCGGTCATGCTGGAAAGCGCGAATGACGCGGCAGCAGCTGTTGCTATCGACGTCGCGGGTTCGCTTTCCGCGTTCGCGGAGCTGATGAACGCGAAAGCCGCGGAGCTTGGACTTTGCGACACGCATTTTACAAATCCGCACGGACTTGACGATGCCGAGCATTACACCACGGCGGCGGAGCTTGCTGTAATAGCCGCCGCCGCGATGAAAAACGATACCTTCCGCACTATCGTTTCTACCTATAAGCGGGTGATACCGCTCGGCGGGGACGATGGAGCGCGGCTTCTGCTCAATCATAACAAAATGCTCAAGCTTTACGATGGCGCAACTGGAATAAAGACCGGCTTCACAAAAAAGAGCGGACGCTGTCTGGTCAGCGCGGCGGAGCGCGACGGCGTAGAGCTTATCGCGGTAACGCTGAGCGCTCCCGATGACTGGAACGATCACAGCATCATGTTCGACTACGGCTTCGGTGAATACGAACGCATACTGCTCACCCGAGAGGGCGATCAGGCGTTCATAATGCCGGTAGTCGGCGGCGAGATCAAATTCATCAACTGCAAAAACATCGCCGAAGCGACCGCGATCGTCAATAAAAGCGGTCAGAGCATAACGCATATAACTGAAATGAAGCGTTTTTATTACGCTCCCATTACCGAGGGCGACATACTCGGGCGGGTGATGTATTACAATAACGGTGTTCTGATCGGAGAAGTGCCAATTACGGCAGATTATTCGATAGATCGCTTGGAGTATAGAAATCCGTTTTTAACGTGGCTGTCAAATTTATTTAATTTCAAGGACTGACAAATGGAACACAAAAATACCGAAAGACTTCAAAAATTCATATCTGACAGCGGCGTAATGTCCCGGCGTGCGGCTGAACGCGAAATAGCGGCAGGCAGCGTGACGGTCAACGGACGTCCGGCGAAGATAGGGCAGAGCGTAGATCCCTCACGCGATCGTGTATGCGTCGCGGGGCGCTTTGTCGAGCCGCGAAGAAGCAAATATACCTATATAATGCTCAATAAGCCGGCGGGCTTTGTCACCACAATGTCCGATGAAAAGGGCAGGAAGTGCGTCGCCGCTCTTGTTTCGGACGTCGGCGAGCGCGTTTATCCGATAGGCAGGCTCGACTACGAATCCGAGGGGCTTCTGCTCATGACGAGCGACGGAGAGCTTGCGAACGCACTCATGCATCCGAGTACCTCGCTGCCGAAGGTCTACACTGTGCGAGTTGATACAATGATGACCGACGAACAGTTTAAAATGCTCACCTCGCCGATGGAAATAGACGGCTACCGCCTGCGTCCGATAGAAGCCGCCGTTACCGATATCGACGAGGACTACACCGTCCTGCGCGTAACGCTGCATGAGGGACGCAACCGCCAGATACGCAAAATGTGCGAGCAGGCAGGGCTTAACGTCACGCGTCTGCGCCGCACCTCGATAGGCGATATCGGACTCGACGGTCTGCGTCCCGGCAAATGGAGAGTTCTTTCCGCCGCGCAGATAGATTATCTGAAAACAAGCGCAACGCCGGCTGATGATAAGCGCGGCGGCAGATAATAACCGTGTGATAAAAGTATAGGGAATCTCTGATTAATTCGCCGACGCGTTGAAGTCAAGGACGTTTTGCCATTGTATTTCAACATTAGCGTCGACGAATTACACATAATTGAGAGATTCCATTGAATTCGCTGAAAACGAGGATGCCGAAATGCTTGAAATTCAATCGATACAGGATAAAACCGAGCAGGAGAACATCTGCAATATGTGCGGCGCCGTCTACGACGCCGACGCGCTCGCCTATAAATGCCTTGAAAGCGCAGAAGGAGTTGGCGTCATAGCCGGCTGCGTTCAGTTTCGCATAACAGGCAGGCGGAGCGGTATTTTGACGCTGTCGAACGCGGCGGGATGCGATAATTCCGACGCGCTTTTCTTGCTTGGACGTTCAGCTCTTAATTTCATCAATCTCTGCGGCGTTGACGACTCGTATATAAATGAAAACTGCGGCTGTGCGGATAATATTATTTTCCGGATCGGCTTCCGGAAAAATTCATCAGGCGAGCTTTATATGAATCTCAAGGATTTTTTCGCCGAACCCTGCGCTCATGACGCCGGAACAAACGAATAAACAAAAACACCGTCTAAAAAAGACGGTGCTTTTGTTTATTATGACTATTATATGCTTACTGCGCGTAGTTTGTAAAATATCCGGAGATATAAACGATAGGCGTTCCCTTGTCTCCGCTTCCGGAGGTGAGGTCGGAGAGTGAGCCGATAAGATCGGTAAGACGGCGGGGCGTCGTCCCCTGCGTAGCCATCGTTCCTTTGAGGTTGCTATCCTTGGTGCGAATCGATTTTTTTATAGCTTCGCGAAGCTCCTCGCCGCTGAGGGCGGCAAAATCGTTGTCGGCGAGATATTTGAGCTTCAGCTCGTTCGGCGTGCCTTCGAGTCCCGATGTATATGCCGGCGAAACGACCGGATCAGCAAGCTCCCATATTTTTCCTACCGGATCCTTGAACGCGCCGTCGCCGTAGACCATGACCTCGACGTGACGTCCGGTTTTCTCATAAAGCGAAGCGGCGACCTTGGCGACAAATTCGTCGCAGTTCTTCGGGAAAAGCTTAACGGTTGTTTCCGTTGCCTTATTTGAGCCGAGCAGACCGTAATCGGCGTTGAAGCCGCTGCCGCTGACCGGTGCGGTCATAATATCGTCAAGTCCGAGGACTGTATTTGCTCCGGCAGCCTTTAAAATACGTTTTGAACGCGCTCTCGAATGTATGTCGCAGCAGATGATATCCTTTGTGTAGTCAAGAATGCTTCTGACGTTGTTCGCGAAGATAACCTCGGCTTCGCAGCCTGCGTCGCGTATGATCGAAGAATAAAACTCGATATAGTCAATTCCAGTGAAGGTATGCTCGACGCGTCCGAAGGTTTTGCGGAACTGCGCTTCCGTAAGAACATCGGAATAAGGGTTTATGCCGCTTTCATCAAGACGGTCGAGGTCGATCAGATGATTGCCGACCTCATCGGAGGGATAGCTTAGCATAAGGGTTATTTTTTTGAGTCCCATAGCTATTCCGCGCAGGCAGACCGAAAAACGGTTGCGCGAAAGTATCGGGAATATAAGTCCGGCGTGACCGGAGGGGAACTTGGCGCGTACGTCAGCGGCGATATCATCGACCGACGCGTAGTTGCCCTGTGCGCGCGCTACGACGGCTTCGGTCACCGACACAACGTCACGGTCGGCGATTGCAAAGCCCTCCGCCTGCGAAGCGGAGAGAACGCTTTCGACCACGATGGAGGCGAGATCATCGCCTTCGCGTATTATAGGCGCGCGAATTCCGCGCGAAACTGTTCCGACTTTGTCTGACATAATATTAAAACTCCCATAAAAATTATTTATATATTAGTGTCCCTACCCACTCAAATATTATAACACAGCTCCTGCCATAAGTAAAGACAATAAAACGAATAACAGCTATAACTATTATTTATGGCTCGAAGAAAAAAATTGTGTCTGCAAGCTGTGTATTTCAGTAGGCTCATTCCGTTTATCAGCGCCGGACATGAAAATATCACTGCGTTATTATACAAACGGAGTCAAAAATGTTAATTCTTTAGCTTGTGATATAAAATTGTTGAAATAGACAACATGGATTAAAAATTTTTGTAAAGTATTTATTCGGTTAAGGTATTGCAAATAATTACCAATTATGGTATTATATAACCACCGCAGCAGAACATCAAAATGTCTGCATAGTATGAAAAAATATAATATTATATAGGATGTGACAAAATGGAACCTAATATGAAAATCCTTATCTGCGATGAGAACAACGAGTTTCGCAACGAATGCTCCATTTTACTCGAATCTATGGGCGTCAAGCTTATTGAGGAGGCGGCGAACGGCGAGGAAGCGATGTATAAGATCAACGCTTACCGTCCAGATATCGTGATAATCGACGCGTGGCTTTCGAAGATCGATACTGTGACCATCGTCAAAAACGTTCGCTCGCAGTCCTATTCGGATATGACTCCGTCCTTTCTCATCTGCTCGCCCATCTCAAATCAAGGCGCGTTCGCCGAATATATGAAGAAAAACTGCGATTATTTTCTTCAGAAGCCGATAAATTACGCGCTGCTTTACGACCGCGTACAGTCAATCACTCAGAACCGCATGGGACTTCGTTCCGGTACATATAAATATGCCGTCTGCGAGGATATAGAAACGCAGGTGACGAATATTATTCATCAGATCGGAGTGCCTGCGCATATCAAGGGCTACCAATATCTTCGGTGTGCGATAATGATGGCGGTGGACAACAGCGATGTTATCAATTCCGTTACCAAGGTGCTTTATCCATCGATAGCGAAGAAATACACGACGACCTCGTCGCGCGTCGAGCGTGCTATACGCCATGCGATCGAGGTTGCGTGGGATCGCGGCGATGTTGATATCCTCAACTCCTATTTCGGTTATACGATACAGAACAATCGCGGAAAGCCGACCAACAGTGAATTCATCGCGATGATATCCGACCGTGTTAGGCTCGCAAATAAAAATAAGCAGAGAGCATAAAAAATCCCCTCAGCGGATGGAGTCAGCTGAGGGGAGCATTTTATTATACAGCGCCGGGCAATTCTGCATAAAAATGAGAATTGCCCGGCGCTTTTTATGTAAATTACAACCGATTTATAAGCTTTGATAAGCTTCGATGAGCGAATCGAGTTTTTTCTGCGTCCCCGCTTCTTTTTTCTTGTAGGCAGATGCAAAATCAGCGGTCTTTCCGCTGACCAGCGAACGGTAGAAGGTGCCGATATCGTTAAGCACCGGCGAATAGATGTATATGAATTCGGAGGATACCGAATCGTGAATAAGATCGATCATCTGCGAGGATTTATCGTCGCGCGCGTATTTTACCTTGAGAGCGGTTTCATAGAACGCGGGCATGACGGTGCGGTAGCTTTCGGCGCAGAGCGCTTCAAGCACTGCGCTCACTTCGTCCAAATGTGTGCAGGTAGCCGGTATAAAGCCGGTGAGCGAGGTGTCGTGACCGATTACTTTATAGTTTTCCTGTAAATCGTCAAGCTTTGGGAAGGGCAGCATTCCGAAATCGTTTACCATGTCGCGCAGGATATCAGCGGCGCCTATCGAGTATGGCAGGAACAGCAGCTGATCGCTCATGAACAGCGGTTCCTGCTCCTTGCGAAGCACTCCGTCGTCAGTATAGAGCTTGACGCCGTCGTTTTCGTAGGACAGCTTATACAGCATATCCGCAAGCTGATATGCCCGATCGTTGTCCATAACAAGCACCGGCAGACCGTTATCGTCGCGCTCGGTGAATTTTACGTCTGTACCATAGACGAAATGGTCGACGATCGCTGATGTGGAGGTGGTAAAGCCGAAGATATCCCCCTCGTTTTTGACCGCGTCGCCGTTGAGATCGGTGTAAATGTCGGAGGAATATTTGCCGAATTTCTCCATCGTCCAGCCGCCGTCGAAAACGAGATTATAAAGGTCGTCGGTTGTGCCGAAGCTGTTCTCATAAAGCATTTTATTGAAATAAATAATATAGGACGAGCGGAAAATATCGAGAAAATAATCTCCCGCGAGCATAAACCGTTTATCTGAGCCGATGGCGGCGTTGTTCATATGCTCGTTCCACCACCATGGCTGCGAAAAATCGAAATATTTGCCGTCAAAGGCGTTGAGGAAAAGCCCCTCGGCGACAACCTTGGCGCAGCCCCACTGCTGCTCGACCATGATATCGTACGCGTCCTCACCGGCGAGAATCATTTTGCGCACCGGTGAGGTCACGGCGTCGTAGGTGTATGAAACCTCGTGATATTGGAATTTTACATTCAGACGCTCCTCAACCTTGCGGTTGCGCTCGATAACAGTGTCGTAAACAACGTCGCCAGTCAGCTCCTCCGGACCTTGAAAATATTTGTTGAGTCCGGTATAATCGTGGTTTGAGTCGTCGACATACAAACGTATCTCAAGCCCGTCGAAATCAAGAGCGGGAAGCGAATCGGGCGTGTTGGCGCGCTGGCTCTGCATATCGGTCTCAGCGGTGGTAACGGCTGTGGTATCTTCGGCGGGTGTTGAGGATGTGCCGGCGGGAGCGTTTGCAGCACCCTGTCCGCAGGAAGCGGAAAACGATATCAGTAGCGCGGCAATAAGCAGCAGAGAAAGATGTCTTTTCATATTATTACCCCCAATAAGCGCTTGTCCGGATATCAGATTTCTCCGTTACGGACGAGCGTCAATAACAATTTTTCCGATATAAGAACATCCCTATCCTAATTATACCATACATATATGTTATGTCAATAGATAAAATAACATTTTATTATATGTGATTGAAATGTTTGTGCAGAATAACCAAGCCTGAAAATGTCAATTCTATCCGCGAGGTGATTTATATGACACTGAGCGCGGAAAAAGAACACGAACTATGCGGACGCCTAATGCTCGCCGCGATACGAGGGCTGTGCGGCGAAGGCTATATAACGCGTGAGGAGGGCAGAGTGGCAGCTGGCAAAATAATCCGCGGCTTGACAGGTGATTTTTCATCTGATATAATATATTATGACAAGAATCACTACAATGACAAGGAAAAATATGTTGAAAATGGATAAAATTAAACTCAGAAAATACTTTTCGCAAGGTAAAACCATACATGATCTGCCGCTTCGAGTTGTATATTATGCGCGCGTTTCGACAGAAACCGACGCGCAGCTCAATTCACTTTCAAATCAAACCGGATATTATGAAGAATATATAAAATCACACCCCGCGTGGACGTTCGGCGGGGGATATATCGACGAGGGCATCACCGGAACGAGCGCCTCCAAGCGAAACGGATTTCTGCGAATGATAGACGACGCGCGGCGCGGCGCTTTTGATTATATAGTGACCAAGGAGATATCGCGTTTTTCGCGAAACACGCTCGACAGTATACGTTACACGCGCGAGCTTTGCGACTGCGGTGTGGGAGTGTATTTTCAAAATGACAATATCGACACCATGACGAGCGACGCTGAGCTGCGCCTTACCATCATGGCAAGTATAGCGCAGGACGAGGTGCGCAAGCTTTCCGAGCGCGTTCGGTTCGGACTTCGCCGTGCGCAGGAGCAGGGCGTCGTTCTCGGCGCGGACAACATTTTCGGCTACCGCAAAAAGGACGGTGTTCTGACGGTCGATGAAGCGCAGGCGTCGGCGGTAAGGCGGATATTCGAGCTTTACTGCGAGGGACGTTTAGGACTTCGCCGTATCGCCCGCGAGCTTTTCGACGAGGGAATACATTCGCCCTCCGGCGGCGAATTCACCTATGGTACGCTCGCCGGAATAATCCGCAACCCAAAATATAAGGGGACGTACGCCGGACACAAATATCAGACCGACGATTACCGCAGCTCGCGCATACTCCGCGTTTCGGGCGACGAGTGGATAACGGGCGACGGCGCTGTTCCCGCTATAATCGAGCCGGAGCTGTGGGAGCGCGCGAACGTTCTGCTCGAGCGGCGTGGGGAGATATCGCGCTCTCACGCGGATCTTTCGCAGAACCGTTACCGTTACAGCGGAAAGCTCATCTGCGCCGAGCACGGCTGCGCTTATCACCGCCATGTCGTTCACGGAAAAGCCGGAGACCGCGAATGCTGGAACTGCCGTATATACAGGCTTCACGGAAAGGCGGCGTGCGACAGTCCTACAATATATTCGTCCGAGCTTGACGATGTCCTATCCGATATCTGGCGTTCGATAGCGCCGCGTCCGCGCGAGCTTGCGGATATGCTCGCCGGACTGCTCAAAGGCGATACCGACGGCGGCGGAGAGCAGACGGAACGCGAGCTTGAAGCGGTCAGGCGAAAAAAGGAACGGCTTTACGAGCTTTATGCCGACGAGCTTATCGATAAAGCCGAATATAAACGCCGCAGAGCCGAATATGAAAGCTCCGAGCGGGAGCTTTCGGGAAAGCTTTCAAGCGACGGCGCCGCTGCCGAGCGTCCTGCTGCGTTGAACGACGCCATACTGCGCCTGTGCGGCGGCAGCGGCGATAACGCGTTCCGTTCCGATGCCTTCTGCGCGGCTCTGCTCAAAAGCATATGTATTAAAAAAGAAGAAAACGGAGATATAACGCTTGACATAAGGCTCGATACCGGCGGAGGAGAGGAAAAGCTGACCTCCGCCGTTTCGCGAAAAACCTCCGGCAGCATTTCGGCATGTGAAAGAGGTATTTCACAGGCACAGGTATCGCGGCTCGAAAAAGGAGCGCTCGAGAAGATACGAAAGCAGTTCTGAGCAGTCTCCGGATAAAGTGTTATTCGCCGCGTGGGCACAGAAAACATTAAGCTCACGGCGCAGTAATAATTTGCGGTCTGCCATAATATAAATGTTATCGTAAGCGAACATAACGCGGCGGGGCGGTTACAGCCGTCGGAAAAGCGTCCGCGCCTTAGAAAAGGAGAGTTTGTATGGATAACATTTACCGCGATATAGCCGGACGCACCGGGGGCGATATCTATATCGGAGTCGTTGGCCCGGTCCGTACGGGTAAATCGACCTTTATCAAAAAATTCATGGAAGCGCTCGTGCTTCCGAACATCGAAGGCGAATACGACCGCCGCCGCGCGCGCGACGAAATGCCGCAGAGCGGAGCCGGCAAGGCGGTCATGACCACAGAGCCAAAGTTTATCCCCGATGAAGCCGTCAATATCACGGTCGACGGCGACGCCACCCTGCGTGTGAAGATGGTCGACTGCGTCGGCTATATCGTGCCGGACGCTACCGGTCAGACAGAAAACGGCGAACCGCGCATGGTGCTGACGCCGTGGTCGGCTTCTCCAATGCCATTTCCTGCGGCAGCTGAAATGGGAACGCGCAAGGTCATAACCGATCACGCTACGATCGGAGTCGTTGTGACGACCGACGGCAGCATAGGCGATATCCCGCGCGAAAGCTATGCCGACGCCGAGCGCCGTGTCGTCGAGGAGCTGCGCTCGATAGCAAAGCCGTTCGCGATAGTGCTCAACTCCGCCGATCCCGCGAAGCCGGAAGCCGAGGCGCTTGCGTATGAGCTTGAAAGCCGTTACGGCGTACCGGTCGCGCTCGTCAACTGTCTTGAGCTGAACGCCGACGATATCCGCCATATTTTGGAGCTGATTCTGCTCGAATTCCCGGTGACCGAGATATCGGTGGGACTGCCGCGCTGGACAGCCGCTCTCGAAGCCGATCACTGGCTGTCCGCTTCTCTGCGCGCCGCTGTCCTCGAATGTGCCGGCAAGATCACGCGTACAGGGGATATCAGATCGGCGTTTGCGCCGCTTGCTGAAAATGAAAACATCGAGAGTGCGCGGGTTTCAAAGCTCGATCTGTCGAGCGGTCAGGCGGAGCTTGATATTAAACTCGACGAGGGACTTTACTACCGCGTCATGAGCGAGCTTACCGGCTTCAGTATTCCGAATGAGGAGGAGCTTATATCGCTCATGCGGCGGCTTGCGGAGATCAAGACTGCGTATGATAAGGTCGCGGGAGCGCTCG
>Ga0172378_10006000_pt1 | contig 11346 bp, 10 predicted proteins | sample GrowelOW332metaG_FD_119755 | JGI IMG/M metagenome (GOLD analysis project Ga0172378, IMG submission 119755) | Groundwater microbial communities from an aquifer near a municipal landfill in Southern Ontario, Canada - Pumphouse #3_1 metaG | ecosystem: Environmental > Aquatic > Deep subsurface >... | reverse complement strand
TAATTCCACCGTTATGACAACATGGCGTGTATTATTTCGCGGGTTATCGGTGATGGTTGCCATTTCGCTGATTGCCGCCACCGTGTAGACAAGGCATGCCTTGTCTCTACAACACCATTGCTGAAATCACTGTTGTGCCGATCTTTCACCAATGATGTGTAATTCCACCGTTATGACAACATGGCGTGTATTGTTTCGCGGGTTATCGGTGATGGTTGCCATTTCGCTGATTGCCGCCACCGTGTAGACAAGGCATGCCTTGTCTCTACAACACCATTGCTGAAATCACTGTCGTGCCGATCTTTCACCAATGATGTGTAATTCCACCGTTATGACAACATGGCGTGTATTGTTTCGCGGGTTATCGGTGATGGTTGCCATTTCGCTGATTGCCGCCACCGTAGAGACAAGGCATGCCTTGTCTACAGAACAACATCGCGGGAAACCACCGCCGTACCGATTTTTCACCAATGGTGATGGTCGCGTTCTCTGGTCAGTAAAAAATGTAATTGATATTTCGGCCAGATCCCGCCCTGCCACCCGCGAACAAGGAACAGTGAGAACAGAAGGCACAGACCATGTCGTTCAGGATGGAGAAGGAACCGCCTTCCTGACCAGTGCATGATCGTCTTTACCGGAACAGCAATTTTATGTTTTTACCAAATAATCAAAATAGGATATGTTATATGGCCTGCAATGAAGGTTGCGGATGTGGAGAAGAATTCACGACAAAAAAACTAACAACAAAGGAAGGGGAAAATGCTGAAAAAAAATTTATGTCTTTTGTGCAGTCTGCTGACACTGCTTTGTGCAGGAAGCTCTTTTGGTGCCGCTAAACTGGTTAATGGTATCGACGCAAATTTCCCGCCATTTGCCTTTATTGACAAGACCGGGACGCCAAGCGGGTTTGATGTGGAAGTAATGACCTGGATTGGCAAAGATCTCGGTATGGAAGTTACCCATCAGGCAATCGAATGGGATGGAATTATTACCAGCCTGTTGACCAAAAAAATCGATATCATTGCATCAGGCATGAGCATTACCGAAGAGAGGTCCAAACAGGTCAACTTCACCATTCCCTACTGGATCATCCAGCAGGTTCTGGTTACGAAGAAAGACTCTTCACTGACCGTTGACCAGGTTTTGAACGGTAAAAAAACCATTGGCGTACAGCAGGGAACCACCGAAGCCAAATGGTTTAAACAAGAAGCACCGAAAAAAGGATGGAACTTTGAACTCCGCTACTACAGCTCCTCACCGCTTGCCATAGAAGACGTGCTGAACGGCAGGATTGATGCAGCAGCAATGGACGATGCCCCCGCAAAAGACGCGGCTTCTAAAAAAGACGTCCACATTATCGGCACCTTCGGTATGGATGACGAAGAATTCGGCTATGCTGTTCGCAAGGACGAAAAAGAGCTGCTGGAAAAAGTAAACAAGTCTCTCTCTAAATTTATGGCCACGCCTGAATGGAATAAACTGGTTGAAAAATACAATTTAAACAAATAAGATCGGGGCAAAGACGGGTCTACAGCAACGTTTGGATGTAGACCCGTCTTTTTTTGCGTTCCCGGGTTTTTTTATCCATCATTGCTGCAACCATCCTTGCTGCAACCATCCTTGTCTCAATAGTTCAGGTAACTCGATGCAAAATGCGTTATCCGTCGTTGTTGATTCGCTGCCTTATCTCCTGCAGGGATCATTCCTTACCGCCGGGATAGTGGTCTTCGCCATGTTTTTGGGCCTTTTTATCGGTATTTTCATGTCGGTCGGCCTTGTCTATGGTAATCGGTATATACGCAATATATTAACCGTTTACGTATGGATATTTCGCGGAGTGCCGGTTGTAGTTCTGCTCTTTCTCTTCTATTTTGGCCTTTTTTCTTTTCTGGGTCTCAATTTCAGCGCCTTTGCCACGGTCTCCATAGTTTTGGGTATGACCACCGGAGCCTATCAGGCCAATATTTTCAAAGGGGCTATCCTGTCGCTTCCTCAGGGGCAGTTCAAGGCTGCCAGTGCCCTTGGCATGAGCGACATCCAGGCAATAAAGAGTATCGTGCTGCCCCAGATATTGAGGCTGTCCATTCCGGCCTGGTCCAATGAATATTCCATCATCCTCAAGGATTCAGCACTGGCCTTTGTTATCGGGGCCCCTGAGATCATGGCCCGGACCCAGTTTGTTGCCTCTCGTACCTACCAGCACCTTTCACTGTACATTACCGCTGGAATTATCTATTTTCTCCTCACCTGGGCCGGAGTCATCGGCCTGCGGAAACTGGAACAGTATGTCCGTATTCCGGGCTATTCTCAGCATGGAAATCAATGATGACTGACAAAAAGCCGATTCTTCGGGTGAAAAATATAACGAAATCTTTTGGGGACGTCACAATTCTCAACTCGGTAAGCATCGAGCTGGCAAAGGGCGACATAAAGATCCTTATCGGTCCTTCCGGGGGAGGGAAAAGTACCTTTTTGCAATGCATTAACTGTCTTGTCATGCCGGATTCCGGTGAGATCGAGCTGGATAATGAGCGCATCCAGTTCACCCGGAAGCAGGATATATACCGGTTGAGACAGGAGGTTGGCATGATTTTCCAGGATTTCAATCTCTTTGACCACCTGACTGCTCTTGGAAATATTACCGTTCCCCTGCGTAAAGTAAAAAAGATGTCGAAAAAAGAGGCGGAACAACGGGCACGACTGGAACTGGAGCAGGTTGGCCTCAGTGACAAAGAGAGTCTCTATCCGGCGCAACTTTCCGGGGGACAGAAACAGCGGGTGGCGATTGCCAGAGCACTGGCCATGGACCCGAAAATTTTACTGCTTGATGAACCGACTTCCGCTCTGGACCCGACCTTGATCGGCGAAGTCATCAACGTTATCAAAGGACTGGCCGTAAAAGGGATGACTATGATCATGGCCACCCACCAGATCAGCCTTATCCATAATCTGGCCGATGAGATCCTTTTTATGGAAGATGGCAGGATAGTCGAGCAGGGGCCTCCGGACGCACTTCTGGCAGCCGGTAATAAAAGCAAATCCCAGGGGTTTTGTGACCTGCTCAATGAACTTTCTGAGGTCGAGGGCTAATCGTGGAACTGTCGCCCTTTTACCAGGATCTTTTTACCAGCCTCAACCGCGGGCTGCTCATGTCCATTGCCCTTATCGTACCTTCGGCGGTGGGGGGAGTCTTGATCGGGATTACCGCCGGTGCTGTCCGTACCTATGGCAACCGATTTTTCAGGACAATGGCGAATTGCTATGCAGCCATATTTCGCGGAACACCGCTGGTTATCCAGCTGTTTGTCCTCTATTTCGGCCTGCCCAATCTTGGTATCTATCTGACACCCTATCTGGCCGCAGTTCTCGGTTTTACCCTGTGCAGCGCGGCTTATCAGTCGGAATACGTGCGCGGGGCACTCCTGTCGATTAAAAGTGGTCAATATCTTGGTGCCCAGGCTCTGGGCTTTACCACGTTCCAGACCATTGTGTGGATCATTCTTCCCCAGGCATTTCGCCGGGCCATACATGGCTGCGGCAATGAAATTATCTATCTGATCAAATATTCTTCTCTGGCGTTCATCGTCACCTGTATCGAATTAACCGGAGCGGGAAAAACTGTTGCCACCGAGTATTTTCGTTTTACCGAGGTCTTCAGTATTATCGGCCTCTATTACCTCGCACTGGTTTCTCTCGCTATCATCATTCTCAAAAAAATTGAACATCGTCTTTTTATCCCAGGTTTTGGTCATCATTGAGATCCTGTTCGCATCCTCTATCTTATGGGCACCTTGAATAATCTTGTATTTCGTTCATATTCAAGGCGCAGGAAGAAATTTACCGCAGGCATATAACTGATATCCCGAGGATAAATTTTTGATTGCAACGAAGAAAATGGGCGAAAGACTGATTATTCAAGGTACCCTTATTCCACCATGGTTCAATATTCCCCTATTACCGACACGATTAAAGCCGCCATGCGGCAAAGAATCGCTCCTGAGTTACTTCTCAGCACCCCGGAAGAATGTGCTCAATTTGCCAGCGATACTTCCGCCCTGACCTACACCCCCGAACTGGTTGTCCGTGCCAAAAGTGTCGAGGATATACAAGCCTTGATGGAGCTGGCCAACACGTACCATTTTCCGGTCACCCCGCGCGGCGGTGGATCGGGACTTGCCGGTGCCTGCCTGCCATCTCTTGGTGGAGTTGTACTGCTTACTGGAGAACTCAACCAGATTACGGTGATTGACGGTAAAAATTTTATCATGAAGGTTGAGCCGGGAGTTATCAGCCAGCAGGTACGCCTGGCCGCAGATGCAGCCGGTCTTTTCTACCCGCCTGATCCGGCTGGTATGGATCTGAGCACTATTGGCGGCAATGCGGCAACCGACGCCGGAGGCCCCGCCTGCGTGAAATACGGCACCACCCGTGATTATATCCTTGGCCTCGAGGCAGTCCTGCCCAATGGCCAGCTGATCACCACCGGCGTGCAAACGAGAAAGGGCGTCGTTGGTTATGATCTGACGAATCTGCTGGTTGGCAGTGAGGGGACCCTTGGAATTATCACCTCGCTTACCCTGAAGCTGCTCGCCAAACCTGCGGCCACCAAAACGATGATGTGTGTTTTCCAGGATATGGTCTCGGCCATGAACTGTGTAACAGCTGTCATGAGCCAGGGATATCTGCCCAGTGCCATAGAATTTCTTGACCATCGGTGCCTGTCTCTTATCGGAGAGCTGCTGCCCTTTTCCCTGCCTGCCGGCAAGCCATCCATCTTAATCATTGAGGTCGATGGAGCAAAAAGTCAGGTTGCGGACGAGATGGAGGCTATTTGCGCCATCGCCCGGGCAGAAGCTGCCACTGAGCTGATTAAAGCCAGGAGTAATGAGGAGCGGGAAACAATCTGGACGGTGCGTCGCCAGGTCAGTCTGCGCATCCATGACTATGCACAGCTCTACATCCCGGAGGATATCGTTGTTCCTCTTACCGCCATTGCCGAACTGGTTGATGCGCTGCCTTTTTATGAAGAGAAATATGGTCTTGAGGTTTTTGCCTTCGGTCATGCGGGGGACGGGAACATCCACCTCAATATAACCACCCAGAGCCTCGACAAAACAGATTTAGCCCATGAAGGTACCAGGGCCCTGCTTGAGCTGACATTACGGCTGCAGGGGACAATATCGGGGGAACATGGCATTGGTCTGACCAAGGCGCCGTACCTGCCAATGGAACTGTCGCAGCACAGCATCGAGCTGCAGAGAAATATCAAAAAGTTGTTCGACCCCAACCTGGTATTAAACCCGGGCAAAATATTTCCAGAAGGTTAAGGCAGGCCCATAGAGATTATGACACATTCCCGGCACAATAATAATTCGACGCGCCTCAGTAGAAGAGTGCGCAATATTTCTCCCTCAGCCACCAAGCAGATGGCGATTCTTGCCGCAGATATTGGCGGCTGTGTTTCTCTCGGCCAGGGGGTTCCTTCGTTTGCCACGCCGCCGCATGTTGTTGAGGCGGTTATCAGGGCCTTGCGGGAAGACCCCGGCAGCGGCCAATATTCGCTGCAGACCGGCATGCCGGCACTGAGAAAACGGATCGCGCAGTATATGCTCGATGAAAAAGATGTAGAGCTGGATCCGGAGAGTGAAATCTGCGTCACTGTCGGCGGTATGGAAGCGCTGCTGACCACGGTGATGACGGTGGTTGACGAGGGCGATGAGGTTATTCTACCCTCTCCCACCTATGCCTCGTATATTGAACAGATTCAACTCGCCGGGGGTATTCCGGTATTCGTACCGTTGACGGGCACCTGGGGCCTTGATCTGGCGGCGATCAGTGAAGCCGTTACCGCTAAAACCAGGGCCATAATGCTCTGCAATCCTGGTAATCCTACCGGGACAGTTTTTTCTGATGCTGAAATCATCGCCCTCTGTGAGCTGGCTGTTGCCCGCAATTTTGTGGTCATCACCGATGAGGCGTATGACTATATGGTCTATGACGGAAAGGCGCCGCTGAATCCTCTCAGCATTGAGGCCTTTCGCAATACTGTGATTTCCATCTCTTCTCTCTCCAAAAAATATGCCCTTACCGGCTGGCGGGTGGGCTGGGTTGCCGCGGCAGGGATGTGGATGGAACAGATCATGAAAGTCCATGATGCGACAGCCATCTGTGCCCCGACTCCATCGCAGTTTGCTGCCCTTGCCGCCCTTGACGGAGAGCAGGAGTGTGTTGCGGGAATGCGTGATGCGCTGGTCAGGCGACGGAATCTGTGCTGCGCCAGACTCGACAGGCTGCAGAAGTATTTTTCCTATGTGCCGCCCAAAGGTGCTTTTTACGTCATGGCCAAATACCTCTTTCCTGCAGCCTCTTCTCAGGAGGTGGCCACCCGCCTGCTCAAGGAGGCAAAGGTCATCACTATTCCCGGCGGCGCTTTTGGTCAAGGCGGGGAAGGACATCTGCGCCTGTCATTTGGCGGCGAATCAGCAGTGATCGATGAGGCCTTTGATCGCATAGAACAATGGTGCAGGCTGATGAACCCTACCTTGTAGTGGTATCTTGAATAATACTATTTACATTTTGTATTGGCGGATTCAAAGGCAGGGATGGGAAAAGGGAGACGGGAGACAGGAGACAGGGAAAGGCAAAAGACGGAACAGCGAAAAACTTTTTGCCAACGAATAAAAGCTCTAATCATTCGAATAAAGGCAAAAAACTTTAAGAAGTTACGCTTTTATAAAAAATGCCCTTTTTCGCATGATTAGACTATTTCTATTAAGTTATGCTCGTTTTACATCCTGTTTATCCATTCGTAATCACAAAAAAAGATGTCCACGCAGTCTCGCTCTTTGGTCAATACAAAATGTAAATGGTATTATACCATAAATTAGTATTAGGGTCCCTTGAATAATCTTGTATTTCGTTCATATTCGAGGCACAGGAGAAAATTTACCGGAGCTATATGTTTGATATTGCGAGGATAAATTTTCGACTGTAACGAAGAAGATGGGCGAAAGACTGATTATTCAAGGTTCCCATTAGTGAAAATTCGTGTCCATTCGTGGTTACAAACATGCGCATTATCATCGTCTTTCTTGCAATACAATTTTTTTCTTTCAACATTGCCGCCGCACGTGTAATAACGGATTCTTCAGGACGACATGTAACCATACCTGATGTCGTACAAAGAGTGATCTGTTCAGGTTCAGGCTGCCTGAGACTGCTCACATACATGCAGGGACAAAAATTTGTGGTGGCAGTCGATGATATCGAAGGCCGGGATGTCCAATTCAATTCGCGCCCCTACGCACTTGCCAACCCGCAGTTTCATAATCTGCCGATATTTGGTGAGTTTCGAGGCAGGGACAACCCTGAGCTCATTCTGACTCTTGATCCCCAGCCTGAAGTGATCTTTAAACTGGTTGGAACCGGCAGGGGGACAGCTGGCGCAGCCCCTGGCACTTTGCAGGAGAAGACAGGTATTCCAGTGATTGCTCTTAAATATGGTAATCTGACTTCATTGAAAGCTGATCTCTACGAGTCCTTACACATAATAGGAGAAGTGATAAACAACACCTCCCGCGCTGAAGAGGTGATTTCTTCTTTTGAAGAGTTGATGAAAGATCTTAAAAATCGCACTCAAAATATCGATAAAGGTCAACAACCATCGGTGTACCTCGGCGGCGTGGCCTATGCAGGTCCCCATGGCTTTCAATCCACCGAACCGGCCTATCCACCTTTCCGTCTCTTACCTGTCAACAATCTTGTGGATAGTGCCAACTCTAACGCCAAAGGAATCAATACCAGCACAATTGCAAAAGAAAAAATCGTAGAGTGGGATCCCGATTATCTTTTTTTGGATCTTTCCACACTTCAATCTGGCGATAAGGCCGGAGGCCTCTATGAACTTCGTAACGCCCCCGCCTACCGGATTCTCACCGCAGTCAAGTCGGGGAGAGTTTTCGGACTGTTACCGTATAACTCATATAATCAGAATTTTGAATCGATCCTCGCAAATGCCTTTTATATAGGTAAATTACTTTACCCCGAAGCCTTTACAGATATCAAACCAGCAGAAAAAGCTGACGAAATATTTTCTTTTTTTGATGGTCATCCTGTTTTCGCCCACTTTGAAGCCATGTACAACCACAAAGTATTCCAACAGATACAGGTACAATAAGATGCATTTGCATGATGGACAAATTCCTGAGGAATATCGGAAATACATAGGGCGAAAATTTGTTTTTCTTCTTCTCCTTTGCGTTTCACTGCTTATAGCTCTCCTCTTTTCCATTGCATCTGGAGCAGCACACATCTCCCTTACTGATGTAGTTTCCAGTCTGATCGGTCTTGAGACAACCAAAAAAATCGAAATCATTGTCTGGAATATCCGGTTGCCTCAAGCACTTTCGGCAATGGTTGCAGGAGCAGGCCTGGCACTCTCTGGCGCTGTAATGCAATCCATTCTTCGTAACCCTCTGGGATCACCTTTCACCCTCGGGATTGCCCACGCTGCTGCTTTTGGTGCAGCTCTTGGCGTCATGGTGCTGGGGGGTGGAATCATGACTTCAAACAGCATGGGAGCTGTACAAATCACAAATCCGTATCTCACAACAATTACAGCCTTCTTTTTCAGCATTACAACGGCGGCTGTAATTGTTGCTATCGCCAGGATGAGAGGGACAACACCCGAAGTGATGGTACTGACCGGAGTCGCTCTCGGATCCTTTTTCACAGCAGCCACGATGTTACTGCAATTCTTTGCGAACGACGTACAACTTGCAGCAATGGTCTTCTGGACCTTTGGCGACACTGCCCGGGCCAGCTGGAGCGAGCTGGCAGTGATGTCCATCGTTGTCACAATTACCGGGATTTATTTCTTCTGTAACAGTTGGAATTATAATGCCATTGATGCAGGAGAGGAAACCGCTAAAGGGCTTGGAGTTCGAGTAGAGCGGGTGCGTGCAGTCGGCATGCTTTTAGCTTCAGTCCTTACAGCCACGATAATTGGCTTTCTTGGAATCATCGGTTTTGCAGGCCTCGTAGTACCCCACATGGTGCGGCGGGTCATCGGTTCTGATAACAGATTCCTGCTGCCTGGCTCTTTTATTGGTGGAGCATTGATGCTGTTGATAGCAGATACGGTGGCCAGGATGATGCTGGCCCCGCATGTTCTTCCCGTGTCAGTGTTAACCGCTTTTATTGGTGCACCTGTATTTCTCATATTGATTTTGCGGGGAGGCCGAAAATGATTGTAGATATCCATCATCTGAATTTCGCGTATCGGGATTCTGAAATTCTTAAAGAAATCGATTTTACAGTAAAGCCCGGAGAACTCCTCGCTATTCTCGGGCCCAACGGAGTTGGCAAAACAACACTTCTTAAATGCTTAAATGGCATGCACCGCCCATCCTCTGGTGCAGTTATGGTTGAGGGTGTAGATGTTCTTAAAATGCGGCCCATGGAAATTGCGACTAAAATAGGCTACGTTTCACAAAAGAATGAGAAAGCTCGATTGACCCTTTTTGATGCCGTACTCATGGGACGCAAACCTCATATACGGTGGCGTCCCAGTGACCGCGATCTTAAAATTGTTGAGGCCACAATTCGTCACCTTCACCTTCAAGAGATGAGCCTGCGTTTTATAGATCAGTTAAGCGGCGGGGAGCTGCAAAAAGTCTGTATTGCACGGGCTCTGGTACAGGAACCAAAACTCCTTCTCCTTGACGAACCAACCAGTGCCCTTGATTTAAAAAATCAAGTCGAAATCATGCTTTTACTGCGACATGTTGTTGATTATCATCATGTTGGGGCTATTATGACCATGCACGATCTCAACAAAGCCATGCGCTATGCAGACAGCATTCTGATGTTAAAAGACGGGAAGGTTTTTAGTCATCTTCATCCCTCCCAGGTCACTGAACAGATGATCGAGTCAGTATATGGACTCCCCGTAGAGATTCACAATATTAACGGTCATCCAATGATAGTACCAAAAGACATTAATCAGAATTTATGCTGCTAAACTTTGTAATCGCCCCTTATAAAAACAAAAACCCCTGAAAATGACCGTGTCGTTTTCAGGGGTTTTTGTTTTTTAACTGAAATATTATTTAAGAATGCTTGTGATCAAAATAAAGCTTATGGAATTCTTCAGCCGCAGCACGTAACTTTTCGACATTGCCAGGGTCTGTGGTTTGTTTACATTTCATGCTGAAAACAAGCATCTTATGCAAGGCTGTGATTTTCTTGTCATAGTCGACAGCATCAAGTGTAATTCTTTGGGTCATAAAATATTGGCTGACGATGTTCTGGATAAGATCAGCATGTTTTTCTTTAGTTGTAACCCACCGCACGAGTTGATTCATGTTTTTTCCATCTTCAAGTGCGGTAATTTCTCGCATAGACTTTTCTATGGTGTCAGCATGCTCGGAAATCATGTCCATTCTGGCTTGATCATCATAAATTCCGCAGGGGATTTCGCAATGGGCAAATGCATTCGAAATGAAAAAGCCACCTGAAACCAAAAGGACTGCGAGAAAAAGGGAAATTTTCTTCATACGAACCTCTCTTTTGATAAGATTGAGGGAAGATTTGGCTCCTTAAACGGGGTGTTCAGGTTGCCAAAGATATCTCTCAAACATAGTGAACCTTAGGAGTTAGTCAACAGTAATGATTCTTGTTTTCATTTTGAGATGTGCCTTTTATTATGAAAAGAGAAGACCATTCCACCGTCATCGTTACGTTTCCCGTCACCGTGTAGACAAGGCATGCCTTGTCTCTACAACACCATTGCTGAAATCACTGTTGTGGCGATTTTTCGGCAATGGTTGTGTAATTCCACCGTTATTCCCCCGTGGTGACAACGTAGCGTATATTTTTTCGCGGGGTATCAGTGAGATTTGCCATTTCGCTGATTACCGCCACCGTAGAGACAAGGCATGCCTTGTCTACACAACAACATTGCGGGAAACCACCGCCATGCCGATTTTCCACCAATGGTGATGTAATTCCACCGTTATTACCCCGTGGTGACAACGTATCGTGTATTGTTTCGCGGGGTATCGGTGAGATTTGCCATTTCGCTGATTACCGCCACCGTAGAGACAAGGCATGCCTTGTCTACACCACAACATTGCGGGAAACCACCGCCATGCTGATTTTCCACCAATGGTGATATAATTCCACCGTTATTACCCCGTGGTGACAACGTAGCGTGTATTTTTTCGCGGGGTATCGGTGAGAGTTGCCATTTCGCTGATTACCGCCACCGTAGAGACAAGGCATGCCTTGTCTACACCACAACATTGCGGGAAACCACCGCCGTGCCGATTTCCCACCAATGGTGAT
>Ga0172378_10005995_pt1 | contig 11351 bp, 6 predicted proteins | sample GrowelOW332metaG_FD_119755 | JGI IMG/M metagenome (GOLD analysis project Ga0172378, IMG submission 119755) | Groundwater microbial communities from an aquifer near a municipal landfill in Southern Ontario, Canada - Pumphouse #3_1 metaG | ecosystem: Environmental > Aquatic > Deep subsurface >... | reverse complement strand
TCTCGGAAGAACGCAGATTGATGTATGTGGCTATGACAAGAACGAAAAATCGCGTATACATCACCGCTCCGGAAAACAAACCTTCTAGATTTGTCATCGAACTCGTGGAGAAATACGGTCTCCCGCACAATGCCGATATCAGTAATGTGGCGATAGACCCTATTCGTTATAGGTGTCCAAAATGTGGATATCCTCTGAGATATGAATTCAACACGACGTATGAGATGCCATTATACATATGTACAAACGATCCCGAATTGTGCGATTTTGTCACAAATGATAAAAATCATCCCTATATGATATTGAAATGCATGGCGTGTGAGAGGAAAGACATGGAAGGATATCTTCTGGTAAGGCATAGAGACAAGGATATTTTCTATGGTTGTACAAACTACCAGTTGAATCAGTCATACAGTTGTGGAAACATGATTCCTATTGAAAAATCATGTAATGATGAGGAGCTTGCAATCGCAGTTTCTAAGGCCGCATGCTCAGAGAGTGTTGAGAATGAACAATCGATCGTTCACAAAAAAAGATGTAATAAATTCTGAGCCTGACGTGACGTAAAATGATGTGTAATCAGCGGATGCTCAAGTGTCAAATTCTTCCGATTTCGAAATCATCTGTCGAACTCAGGTTCAAGGGCATACATGGCAGAACATAATCAATTGATTTGTTATTTAGTGCAACCAATAACTGTTTTTTTACAGTATAGTTTGTTTTACAAGATCTTTAGGTTATAATATACACGTAGCTTTCAATTAATGGCCTTTGCTCGGTTGTTTTTCACTACAGCACGTCTCCGTTAAATTGTATCAGTCCATCATTTACACATATTTCAATCTGATAATTTCTTTTGGATAAAAACCAATTAATACATTTTGCATAACGACCAGTGATGTCATGTATGCGTTGGTTTTTCGATCCAATCATATTGCGTGACGTGTCAAGTTGCTTGTAATCGAATTTACCATCGACTATCAGATCTATATTCTCGATGATGCTTCTATCTAAGGTCTCGATAAGATGTCCGGTAAAGAGTATACAGCCAAGGCCAGTTTGATGGATTCTTTTGGCCAGTTCGGGGAGATTTGATTGAAGGGTTGGTTCTCCTCCAAGGAAGGTTACACCTTCAATTCCATTCTCTGTTTTTGATTCCTCTATTACGGCCATTAGTTCATCGATGTTCATAAGGTTCATTTTGATAAGCGGGTTGCACTCAGGGTTGCAACATCCTGTGCATCCGATGTCGCATCCCTGAAACCATATAGCGAATCTTCTGAATGGTCCCTCGGTTTCCGTACATATTTTTATTGTTGCGATATTGAACAGGATCTTATTCGATTTTGAAATCAAGTTCTTCGCCTTCGATATAGACAGAAAGTGTGGAATCACTTATTACGTCCAAATCATCATAGTTTAGGAACAAGAATTTTGACAGAGGGGTTAGAAGTCTTGAATCTAATGCATTAAGGATATCCCTTCCGCCTTTAGCTAAATCTGCTTCATCCAAAATATAGTTGAAGAAGGCGGTTTCATTTTTGATAACGAGATCAAGTTTGTATTTCTCTTTCAACCCGGCCTGTATCGGTTTAATCTTGGATTTCAGGATGTTCATGGCAAATTTCGGATCATTTATAAAATTAAATGGTACAATGTTGTTGTATCCGATCCTTCCCAGGATCTCCGGCCTCTTGAGTTCTTTATCAAAGTAATTCTTCACGATATTGATGAATTCCTCACCAGATTTCTCATTGTCATTTCCGTTTATGACTTCGCTTGCACCAAGGTTTGATGTGAATATAATAACTGCATCAGAGAAATAAGTGGTTTCTCCGCGACCGTCGGTAAGTCTTCCGTCTTCTAATATCTGCAAAAAGATGTCTAAGATGCGCGGGTTAGGTTTGGCTGCTTTCTCGATTTCATCGAAGAGAACTATACTGAATGGTTTTTCGCGGATCGCATTTGTTAGTTGACCTCCAGTTTCATACCCTATGTATCCCGGGGGTGCACCGATGAGTTTCTGATCGCTGTTCTGCTGAGAGTATTCGCTCATATCGAATCTAATGCATGCTGATTCATCACCGAATAAGAATTTGGCCAATGCCTTGGATAGTTCAGTTTTTCCTACACCGGTCGGGCCAACAAAAAAGAACACACCCTTGGGCATTGTTCTGCTGGATGACTTGTGCATCCCCGTAATCCCCATGAATGCCTTGACGATGGCGTCCTCGACGCGAGAGATTGCCAGGTCCTGACCGATGACTCTTTCAGAGAGGGTCTTATTTATCTTCCGGATCTTGTCCGGGTTGAGTTTCTCCCATGGATTCTCTCTTTCTCCGTACTTGAAGAGATAATATAGCTTTTCGAATGAAAGGTTCTTCTCTGTCCTAGACATATTGGCCATCTGGATTATTTCTCTATTCGTGAAATCGTTAAGCATATTCACGTAATCTTCGAATCTGTGGCTTTCAGAGATGTCCGGATCATCTTTCAGCATGAATCCTGTGGTGACCTTTGTAAGGAACTTCCTGCGCTCTTCAATGTCTGGTTTCGAAAGGGTCACAATGCTGACTTCTGGGTTGCCGGAGTATGATGTGATTGGCATAAGGGATGATTTGGACGTTATTATTATGACTACGCTGCTTCTGGTGTTGTTGCCGCTGTACTTAGGTTCTAAATCGCGGAGAGATTTTCCGAGAAGAGTTAGATGCAGGTGATCCTCCTGGTCCAACTGTCCTCCTGATGAGAAGAGGTAGTCCGACCAATCGAGGATGAATGCAGTTTTTTTAACGGGATCGCTCATCGTACGGTGGACAAGACTGAACATGTCTCCAAGAGCCTTGCAGGCTCCAGTAGCAGTGGGTGCAGGTATATCTATGCCATTTAGGTCGTATTTCTCGCCTTCAGTTTGTTCGATATCGTCCGTTAGTTTGAGATTGCTCACATCTCCTTCTATACCTGAGATCCGGTCCCAGCTGACGATGTCTGTGTACTCGGACTCCTGAAGTATGGCTTTGATACAGGCTTTGATTCCCAGGATCTTCCTGTTGTAGAGGATTACGTCGTTGACGTTGCCTTCCACGATGATGCATTTCTTAATTCCAGCTTCGCGTTTAATCCGGTTGATAGTGTTCTCCATCGACATCAGTTGTCCCTCTTTACGTTCATTTCGGCATGATATGTTTTGTTCAGTTTATCTGGATTGGACCATACGGTCTTTCTGTTTTTGATCTTAATACCGTATACAGACTCCAGGTCGTTTTCCAGTGGCTCTATATCTTTCTCGCAGGCACGGCCTTCGTATCCGTCGAATTTGTATGAGAATTTCCCATTTAGATCAATACTGAACTCCGCCTTCTGTCCTCCAGGCTTCAGTGCGATGATATTCACAGTATTGGTCTCTTTAATCACACGGATGTTGCTTTTGTTTATGATAAATCCTCTTGCAGAAATTGATTTAATGATAGCTTGTACCGCGGATCTGCAAAGTCTTTCGTCAAGGATCTTTTCCGTGGCGACATTCATCATTTCGAGCGGACTACAAGGGTCGTTGCCTCCAGTGACTTTTTCGATAATCTCTTCTGATACATGTTCCGAGGCCATCTGTTGTATGAGCTCGGCAAAAATCTGTTTTGTGAGTTTACGAGACGTTTTTTTGGACGGGTCGAGCTTAACTTCCGCGAGAGATTTCAGTTCATCGAAAGAGAGTTCGTCATGAGCCCTGTTTTTAGAAAGCAAGGTTATCATCGACTTGAGTTTCTGATCAGATATGCCAGCCAGTTGGTTGCTGACATCTCCGTGGTCTTCGGATATTCTGTCCATTTTGTCAAGATATGCATTTTGGATAGTATCGTTAAGCATTTTGGATCTTATCAGCAGAGAGTTGATGTCGGAGAGGGATGACTGTGTATCTTCGATCTGGGTACTGTACACAGCATCACTTAGGTTCTCTTTCTGACTGTGAATTTTGCTTTGTATTTCGGTACATGACTCTTTGACATCATAAATCAAGCTTCTGATGTTTTCATCAAGGAGAGCATTGGAGTTTGATTCGATAGATATACATTCGTTAAGAATGGTAACAATTTTGGAATTTGCATCATCCAGCATGGATATGCATATGTTGGTGTATTCCAAGGATGCAGTATAGTAATGGCTCATTTTTCCTCTTTCTTATTTGTGTTGATTCCTGGTTTTACATGTTTAACGGTCTCGATCCATTCTTTTTTCGTATTATATGATATCGGTGAAACCGATGCCTCATGTGCGCATTTGTTTCTGTAGTCTTTGAATTTTTTGAGGATTTCATAATCCTTCTCCGAGACCTTACCTTCCTCGTATGCCATGTCGAGCATATAGGATAGTTTTCCAGGTTCTGTTATTTGTTTGAGGGAGCTCTCCAGAAGGGCCCCTAGTTTGATGGCGAATGTTATCGGAGGTGTTTTCTCCAACGGCATATTCTCTTTGAAATAGGCTGTGACGTCGTTGAAGAACGCATCGTAGTACATCAGGTCCTTGTAACCAGAACAGTTTTGGATCATCTGTTTGAGGTTGTTCATTTCTTTGGTGAAAGTCGAGGTTTTCCGTATTACATCATTCTCTACTGTTTCATCCATCGCTTCCAGATCGATACTGTAGTTAGAGAGGGACATCATATGGAATATGGCTTTGAGGTCGGCAAGGTTCCTGGATGCGTTTTGAACGGACATCAGTTGTTTGGAATGATATTCGTCGTTTGTTCCGGAGAGTATTATTTTTGTGATGTGGTCTGCCAGATCAAAAGATTCTATGATACGTTTAGCATTATTGGAAACAGTCAAGATCATATCTGCTGAGATGAGGTCTTTGGATGAGTCTCCTGTCTTTTTAGACGCAGCAAGTCTGGATCCATCGATTTGTGTCATCGTTCTATTTAGGATGGCCGTCGTTTCGTCAAGCTTCATTCCGTTTCTAGACACGATAGAGGTTTCGATCGTCTCTGGTATGTATTTGTACCAGCTTTCCTTTTTGAAATTCTGAAGGGTTATGATAGATGATTCGAGATTTTTTGTTTTGGAAAGATGGTCTTCGATAAGTTGATTTATGAATATATCTTCTTTCAGGATCGATACGATTTCGATGGTTTTCACCAAAGATTCTATATTTTCTATGTTTTTCTCTGAAATAATCTTCTTGACGATTTTTGCGATGTTCTCTTTGCTGATCATTCTCTTGAGGACGACATTGCATGGTGCGAATCCTTCGAATCCGCTGATGGATACATCTTTTGTTACGAAGTAGTATTCGTAACCGATACTGTCCGATTCAATGGAGACAATGTCGTAGCCGAGATCGGAGGGCATATGTTCATATATATCGGATTTACAGCTTTTTGTATTGATTCTGACAATCTTGCTGTTTCTAAGATCGACCTCTGCTGGTAATAAAAAAGAGAATCTTTCCCAGTCTGGCATTTTATTGTTCCATTTCGTGAATGTGATTTCTTTAGACTTAGATGAGAACAGGCTTGAATCCATGATGTTAACGATTTTCTCGGTTTCGAAACGGTTCTTGATGAATGTGTCGTCGAAATCTCCTTGGAGTATCTTGAAGTTGCCAGTGTTCGGATCTAACTCGAAATGGATGTTCTGCTGGTAGCAGTGCATTGTATGACCAGATTCGATATTGAAATCGAAGATTTCCGCTTCCGGATCCATTACTCCGAAGAGTTTCTTGTTTGAGATGACCTTGTTCTCGATCTTGGTATCGTCGGGAACGATATCCAAGAAAATTCCTTCATCAAAACCAACGGCATCACACATATCTGTGCCTGAAGATATTTCTGTGTCTTTTAGATATTTTCTGCCGGGTTCCTTGGCTGGAAGATAATACACATTTCCGGAGAAGACGTCGGGGTCCTGAGATATGACGCCCTTGTCGAAGGCTTCTTTTCCCATAGGTGTGAGAGACACCTCGTAAACGCCGTCTTCAATATTTATTCCGCCATCTATATGGATCATCTTGTTGACCATCATGTTTGTAAGTACGGCTTTGAAGACCTTTTCATAGATTTCTTCCGGGATTCCGAACGCCGCAATCATCTCTTCCCATGTGAGGGTCTTCGATGACTCCATCGATAGCATCGTCAAAAGGAGATATTGGACTCCTGTCGGCTTTGTGACCCTACTATAGGATGCACCGAATTCTTTTGAGATTACAGGCAGTTTGATTTTGACTGATTGTTTGACAGCCATGCTTATTCACCTCCAAGAATTGTATCTTGATTTATACACCCATCTGCTCTTTGTATTGCATTGATTATGTCTCTGTAAATCGGTTTGTAATCTCCGTCTAGATATACCATCATAGGAGAGAGTGCGTCTTTGTTGCCGACAATGATTAGAAGACGTCTTGCCCTGCTAACTGCCACGTTAATCCTGTGGTAGTTTTGGAGGAACTTTGCCTCTTTCTTTGTTCTGACCATGGACAGGATAATGATATCGCGTTCGTCACCCTGGAAATCGTCGACGGTTTTTACCATGAATTTCTCATCTTGACTATTGTTGAAGGTGTTGTACTTCCATGTTTTCTTTCCTCTAATGCGTTTGGCCTGGTCTGCATATGGACAGATTACACCGATGCTAAGGCGAGTGTCGTTGTTATTATTTACATCTCCACCGAGTGTGATTCCGTTGCGGTCGTATTTGCAATTTTGATTAATCAGATCGAGCAGTCTTTTCACGACCTCGACTTCCTGCTCATTGTAGTATGAGGTGCTTCCAGATTCTTTTCTTTCCTGGCCCTTGCAGTCTACGAAAATGACGTGGTTTCTTTCAGTCAGGATTTTCTGGTTGTGCGCACCTATGATGTCCAGATAGTGGTTTTTTTCCGACTCTTTGCACCCTGCTTTGAGGGCGTTATTGTAGAACACGTTGTCCACATTCATGATAGTGGGGTGCATGCGGTATTGGATTGTGAGCATAATTTTATTGCTCTCGGGGGTTTTCTCGAATAGTTCCTCAAAGAACGACTTATCTTCGAACATCCTCCTGTATTTCTCTTCGAAATCGGGGTTGATTATATCACTGTCATAGTGTTCCATTTCTTCCTCATCGATTTTTTCGGAGAACATCGGCGGAAGCTGTTTATGATCTCCGACGAGAATTACCGTCTTACCGAAGAGAATCGGTTGAAGTAGTTCGATAAATGAGATTTTACTGACTTCATCGATGATAACTACGTCTATGTTCAATGTGTTCAGTTTGATGTTATTGTTTTCATCGTTCGTGAATTCGTTCTTGAAACTACTCTTCGTCGAGCAGGTCATACCTATGACGTTCACACATTCCAGGAGACGGGGGTTGTATTTATCGCGGTCATTCTCAATCACATCTTCGGATTTGAGATATTTTGAGATCTTTCTATATGCTTTGAGTCTTTCATCGATATCCCTGCGATTGTTCTGGAATTCACGGTTGATATGTTTCCTCTCTAAGGCGAGGCGGTCGATGGCCTCTTTCGGATTGTCTGGGTATTCGTGGATGTGAAGGTCTATGAAGATAGTTCGAAGATTTGAAGTGAAATCAGATCTTTTCTTTTCCAGATCTTTATAAATTGGGTTGTCGCGACATTTCTGAAGTTCATCTTTTAGTTTCTTCACCTCTTGTTTGATTGATGAAGAGTCCCTTTGGCTGTTTTTTAATTCGTTGATATTGCTATCGAGAGCCTCGATTTTATCCTCGATAATCTCATCAATCAAATCTTTCATGTTTCTGAGATCCTCTTTGTCGGGGATTGACGGTAGAAACATCGACAGAATGGGAAAATAATCGGACATTAAGATATCTTTGTCGTTTTCATATTTGTGAATTTTAGTATTGATTTCTACGATATTCAATTTATTTGCATTTTTCTTTTCTGAATAGAGTTTGAACAGCTCTTTATGGGAGTTAAAATTCAAAAACTCTTTTACGATATCGGAATCCTCGGTCTTGTGGATCTGTGCCATTATTCTATTGTAATCAAAACATGAAGAAAGGTCGATAGAGCACTCTTGTTTTACCATATCCATGATCTCGGATGCGAAGTCTTCGTTAGTGAATAATAGGATTCCTTCTTCGATTACCTTCTGTTTCTCTATCTCAGATTCGAGGTCGTTATTCGATGTCTCTGTTTTTTCCAGTTTTTTGTACTGTTTCTGCAGATCGGATTCAATCTCTTTCATGGTCTTCTCAAGTTCTTCGATTGTTTCTTCTGTGGAGTTGATCCTTTGGATCTTCTCTCTCAAATCTTCGATGTGGTTTTCCAGTTCTTCGTCGTATTTCTGGTAGTTGTTGAACCTATCTATTTCGCGGTCGAGACTTTTGGTTACGCTGCCATAGAAGTTTTTAAGAAGAGCATCTATCGAATTCTGATTATCATTATTTTTGAAGTTTTTTGAAAGAAGGCGCATTTTGCGAATTATTGGGATCTGTGGGATCCTGCTGAACGCATTATCGACAGCTTTGTTGTTCTCGCTCGCAATTAGGACTTTCTTTCCCTGTTTGACAAGTTGTGTTGTAATCTCTGCGATAACTTCAGTTTTTCCGGTACCGGGCGGGCCTTGTAGAAGAAACATGCCGTTGGATGAAAGTGCTTTGCGTACCGCTTCTTTTTGTGAATCGTTGAGTTTTTCCGAATAAAACTCGTCTAACTCAATGGTGTTTAAATTTCCTGAGGATCCTGGGGAGAACAGTGCGGTTGCAAGGAATGGGTTCATAACAAACCCTTTTCTAAGATTATTCAATGAAGTTTGTTGCCTGTCAATGATGGCCATTTCTCCGGAATAGTCTTTGCGAAGGGAAAGGTGTGGCCTCATTTTAGAGTTGTAGTCCTCTGCCAGAACATCTAGTTTGTTTGTGTCTTGTGCTTCGAGTTCGTAGAAAAGGTGGAACCGTGCTATGCTGTTCTCCTCCTCTGCGAATTCTTTGCGTGCCTTTATTTCGGCATCGAGTTCATGGAGATCCGATTTAAGTCTGTGGTTGTATTCTGGCCTGAGTGTGTCATCCAGATCTTCTTTTTTCAAATCAATTAAATATTGGTGTCTTTCTGCGCGAAGATTATTAAGTTCTTTTTTTATTAGCGGTTCGGTATCGTATTTAGAATCAAGGGCGTCAATTTCCCTTTCAATTAAGCTTATTTTTGACTGGATTGCACTATGCTCTTGTTCCAGTGCTTTAAGTTTTTTCTGTTCGGCATCAAATTCAGAATGGATTTTCTTCAGTTCTTTGTGATTTGTATCGTACAGGCTCTTCGATGGCTTATCCAAATTTTCTATTTTTCCGGCTTTTAATAGAAGGATAACATTTTTCTTTCCAAGATCGGTCATTTTAGAATTCTGTGTGGTAACTTTCTTGTTTGTTGCATCTATTTTTTCTCTATATCCTTTTGATTCATTGTTAAGGTTGCTCAGTTCGAATTTGAGTCTACTTCTGTCTTTGACAATCATTCTTTTTACTTCGGAAGAAATTTTATTGGATACGGAGTTCCTCTGTTCATTCTCGAATGAATCTAGTGCTGATATTAGTTCAGAATTAGAAAAATCGTTGAGTTTTGTCTTGATTTTATTTTTGAATAATTCTTCAGAGTTATGTTCGATCTCGGAGGACCGCAGTTTCAATTCTCGATCGAGTTCGTCGAATTCGTTCTGTGGGAGTATTTTTTCTACTGTGGAAGTGGAAATGCGCCCGTCGTGCAATTGAAGCATGACGTTGCTTTTCCTTCCGTCATACGCATTAAATGTAATATTCGGATCGACTATTGCGACGGGGTTCCTGGTGAATCCGTCGAGAACAGATTTTAAGTTTTTCCTCTCCTTTTTCACAGTATACTGTTTGTATTTCATATCTATAAACAGATGTAGAAGAAGTGCCTCCTTACTGGTCTCATCGATTCTTTCTTTAGACCACGTTTGGTTCTCAGAAATAAGAAACGGGTTGATATGATCAAATCCGTCTTCGTCTACTTTTCGATCGGTTATGAAGGCCTTGGTGATTTCAGGAGAGGATTCTAAATCATATCCTTCTTTAGAATCTTCGTTTATTAGATATCTGCGGGATTCTAGATATTGGCTCCAAGAATTGAATGTAGATTGAACATCTGAAGGGTTTTTGACGACATACTGTATTTGAAGTTTCAGCATGAAGTCATTCGAGAATAGGTTGTTGTTTATATGGTCATCAGAAGGCCATTTTTCTGAATAATGTGGGCCCTCCCAGTTATCGTCTTTGGAGAGTTTGGCTACAACCGTAGATTTTTGGAAAAGCTCGCCATAGTGGTTTATGCGTGGATCCATTACGAGAATGCCTTTGACTATGTATTCTCTTCTTGTGAATCCTGCATTGTTCTTCTCGACGATGTCCCCCATCAATACGAGATCATTGTTTTTTATTATTGTTCCAATACGTATTGCGACGTTTCTGTAGAACAGGTTACCGTAATTGTCTCTGCCAAGTGAGTTTGAACCTCTATCGAAATTCGGGTAGGAAACGTTGATATCCAAATTTTTGCCGATGAGGTATGTTCTTATGAAATCCTCAAAATCATTTTCTTTACTGATGGACAGTTTGTTGAACTGTTCATAGATACCAGTTCCGAATAGTGGGTCCCGGGGGTTTCCGTTATTTCTATTTGAACCCATGTCCAAAAGCAAATATTTTATATCCATGTAATCCTTCGTATCTGCATACTGTGCTAATAATATTGCACCATGTATGAACGATTCACGTATTGTCTTTTTTGTCTTTCGATGTTATTTTGATTAACAATTGCCTTGTTTCAATGAAGATACAACAGTTTCCATAGAAAAACTTGGAGAACCAAAAATAGAAGGAATTCATATATCAAAGGAAAAACGACATCATTCCGTGATAATTTTCCTTCATCAAGATCACATGCACGATGCTCAGATATTCATCGGACGGCAGGATCTCGTAGACTATCCTGTCTTCTCTGTTCAGATGTCTTGAGTAACATCCGTCCAAATCCCCTTTAAGTTTCTTGAACGGCGGCACCGTTGCGAAGGGGTCGGTTTCCATTAGATCGAGGATGTTCCGGATCTTGATACCGAGACCTTCACGAATGAGTTCCGTAAGATCCTTGCGCGCACGCCTTGATAATCTCATATCGTATCTTTCCGGCAATCTCTCCACTCCGTGCACTCATCCGGATATCCTCTCCTTGCTTCCCCTATGATGTCGCCCATTTCGGGATCGGACATGAGATACATGGTTTCCAGGATTCCGTTCCAGTCTTCTTCGCTAACAAGGACGGCGTTTCCGTTCTTTGTGGTTATTGTCACTTTCTCATTATTGACAACGGCAGAATCCAAC
>Ga0172378_10005994_pt1 | contig 11352 bp, 9 predicted proteins | sample GrowelOW332metaG_FD_119755 | JGI IMG/M metagenome (GOLD analysis project Ga0172378, IMG submission 119755) | Groundwater microbial communities from an aquifer near a municipal landfill in Southern Ontario, Canada - Pumphouse #3_1 metaG | ecosystem: Environmental > Aquatic > Deep subsurface >... | reverse complement strand
GATCCATGCCCTATTTGTACAGATCCCAAAAGAGATCAAAAACAACTTTGTATTGTTGAGCAACCTCAAGATGTAATTACAATTACTGCAGCAGGGGCGTTTAATGGATTATTCCATGTTCTTGGTGGTGCGATTAATCCCTTAGAGGGCATCGGACCTAATAAACTTTCATTTTCCTCTTTGCTTTCTAGAATAGATAAAGGTGAATTTAAGGAGATTATTATAGCTACGAACCCTACAGAAGAAGGTGATACTACTGCGCTTTATATTCGACATCTTTTAAAGGACCGTGATTTAGAGTTAACACGTCTAGCCTCAGGTCTTCCTATTGGAGGGGATTTAGAGTATGCTGACCGTCTCACTCTTGCTCGCTCTTTAAAGGGAAGAATCAAGTATTAAGCTTGGAATTCCAAAAGTAGAAGCCCATATAAGTATTTACGTTTTGAAGCTTAGTTTGCCAACCATAACCTGATAGGTAATGTCCTAAAACCATAACGGGAAGATATTCATAGCAGTAATGTTGAATTTCTTCCCATTTATTTTCAGCCTCCTCATAAGAGAGAGCTTGGTTGAAATCTAATATAAGAAATTGAAGTGTCTCATCCTCGCTCCAACCAGGATAAGTGGGATCTAAAAACAACTTTAAGGACGGAATTGGTACTGAAGAAAGGGCAGTTAAGTAAATATCATACGAACTTGAATCTTTTCTTTTACTCATCACTGTTGCCCAGTCTGAGATTATCAACTCAGAGGAAATTCCTAGCTTTGCTAATTCACTTTTTAAAGCAACCGCAGTTTTATCCATATTAGATAAATTAGGAGTCAATATTCTAACAACTTGCCCCTCATAATTATTATCTTTTAATAACTGTTTTGCTCTTTCTATATTCTTCTGATTATAGTAACTATCAAGGCCTTCTACTTGCCAGAACGCTTGCTCATTATCCATGTAGTTAGCTCTTAAAGTATAACCACCATCTCCATAACAAGCAGCAAGTGCTTGGTCAAAATCTACACTAAGGTTTATAGCCTCTCTCATATATTGATTACTACAAATTCCCTCTTTCTTATTAAATACAACAACAAAACTACCGCCTTCTGAGCCTCTAAAGATATTTAGCTGTTTCTTTTGAGTAAGACGAGGAATATCATCATTCATAACATCATTGATAAAATCATACTCCCCTGTTTCTAGGCCTAATGTTCTTGTAACGGCATCAGGTACAAAATGATAGACTAATTTATCAAAATTTGTCTCTTTTTTACCAGCAAGTCCATCCGTAGTGCCACCATAGCTTTTATAGTTAGGATTTTTAACAAGCGTTACTTCTTGAGCTAAAGCCCAAGACTCAAACATATAAGGACCTGTTCCTATATAACTGGTTATAAAGCCTTTATTATCTAACGAAGCCAAAGTTGAGGAAGCCATTATAACAGCAGAAAAAGGCGAAGAGGCTAGCATTTCAGGAAGTAATAGTAAAGAATTTTCAAGTTCTACCTTAAAATTATACTTATCAAGGACAACAAAGCGTGATTCTCCAAAAGCTGTTTTTGCAACCTTATAATTTTCAACCCAGCGATTTAAGGAATCAACCGCTTCTTTACTTGTAAGCTCTGTTTTATCATGAAAGAAAACGCCTTCTCTAAGTTTAAACTTATAGCTTCTTGCATCCTCACTTCTTGTATAGCTTTCACATAGCTCGGGAACTGCAGTCCCTTTGCTATTTAGCGTTAAAAGCTTTTCAAAGACATTACCAACTAAGATTAAGCGAGAAGAGATTGAACTGTTCTTGTTAACATCTAAGGTTGGTGGCTCTTGTGAGAGTGCTATTTGCAGGTTGTTATTCTGTTGGTTACTACTACAAGAAATTATTAATAGTGTGAGTAATAAAATTAAGGAAAGTTTCTTCATGTTTTGAGTATAAACAAAATAAGCCCTAATGTTTAGCATTAAGGCTTACTATTTTGTTCAGTAAAACGATAGTTTACAGTTTCTCTATTAATAAAGAGCATTTTCCAGAAGGAATTGGTAAAGTCTTCTTACGTTTATCGTTCAGAATTTCAATTGTGAAATAATAAAGCTTTTCACTTTCAAGTCTGATCTCCCAATCCTTTGAACTCTTATTTGATAAAATAGTAATATCATTTCGCTTCAAGGAAAGATGTTCAATTCCCATCGCTTCTAAAGATTGCATCGTCCAGTTAACAGTCTTTCTTGGTAAAGAGATATCAAGACCAATAATATTTTCAATAATTAGAGTAATAGTCATCAACCCTAGCATTGCAATATAGTGTTGCTTGTTAACAAAAGTAGAATCTACACTTATCGAAGGACCTTCTTGCATTGGACGATAAACTTCCCAAACATCACCCATTTTATCTGCATCAGGATGCAAAGTATCAAGGATGAAATACAAGTGTCTAATAGCACATTCTCGCGCAAAGATGAAAGAATCATACTTAAGCAAACCTTTAATAACAATGTAGTTAAAGAAAGGAACTACACCACCACAGTATCCATTACCCTTCTCACTATAATATTTAGAGGAAAGGGGTAACATACCAAAGGGGTTTTCTGTACCAAACTCTTTATCATCTTTAAGTTGTTCAATTAAATACATAGCAGTTTCATCATTAGGAATTTCCGCTAAAAGTGTCCAATAAGCACCTAAATATTTATTCTTTATTTGATTTTCATTTTTATCCAAATCATAATAAAATTTAGTCTCATTATCCCACATCATGGAACTTATTCTAGTTTTTAAAGAAAAGTAAATTCTTTTATATCTAAAAGACAATTCCTTATCGTTTAGAACATCACCAATAGAGGAAAGATATAAAGCAGATACTGCCATAGCAGCGTTAAAATCTACTTCATAATAAGCATTCTCTCTAGGAATGTTGCCAGTATGACAAGCTTCATATGGTACTGAAAATAAACCATTTGGACATTGATAATTCTCACAAATCCAAGAAAAATATTTTTCAAGTTTTGGAACAATTTCCTTAAGTCGCTTTTTGTTTCCAATTTTATGGTAAAAATTAAATTCTACATAAGCAAGAAGCGGAAGAGTGACTCCCTTAGGATTAGATTCTGTGTAGACTGGAGTATTAGTTGTATAATCGATTGCACAAGGAATAGCTCCACATTCATCTTGCATTGAATAAAAATAATCAATCATAGAATATGGACTAAAATTCTGATTACTGTAAACCAAAAAGAGTGATGACATGGCATAATCATACAAGCTTACAACTTTTTCATCGTTATAAGTTAAGAAGCCTTCAGGGAAAGTTCCGTCTTTATCTCCTTGGTGCCAATTTTCTTCTAACCATACCCATGTACGATTATACATATCCACAAAGTCTTGATCATAAAAATGTACGCAAGGTACTAAATCTTTAACCATTAAAAATCTCGCTTTTTGCATTTTTAGGCCATTTTTTGGCCCATAAACTCATTTTATATATTACACCTTAGTTTTTGAGAAGTCAACCGCTTTTTTATTTCATGTAATTACTTATATTATAATTAAATATAATAGTTAAATTACTATTTCTGGGTTTTAATTATTCCCTAAATATTTCAATCGCTCCTGGTAACAATTTTATGGAGCATTTATTAGTACTATAGCTAATAACTTCGCCATCTGCATGTAGAGGAAAGCTTGATTCTCCTTCGATATTTACCTCTGTAACTTTGTATTCTTCAAACTTTTTACGTCTCAATTGTTTGCCTTTAAAAAAGTCGAGAGCACAAGAAAACATTTCTAAGCCAGACACTGGAGCATTGGTAAATATTAAATCGATTTTGCCATCATCAATAACACCATGGGGTGCCATAATAAAGGAAGAGCCCATTCTTCTTCCATTACAAATTGAAATTTGTTGTGTTTCTATAATTCTTTCTTGTCCCTCAAATTCTAACTTTGTCTTAATCGGTTTTGGAGTATGTATTAAGACATAGAAAAACGCAGCAACATAGCTTGGCATACCGTTTAGATGTTTATAAGAGGAAGCCTTAAAATTAACAGTCGGTTCAAAGCCTATACCTACTCCATTCAAAAAATAACGACCTTGAGGAAAATTACCACCCTTTACAATACCTACATCAGTTTTTTTTGATTTCTGTGAAATGATTAAATCACAAGCTTGTTTAATATCTAAGGGTATATTTGCAACAAAAGCAAAGTCATTACCACGTCCTATTGGGATTATTCCAAGCTTAGCTTTTTTCGAAGCTCTCATAATTCCATCAGCACATTCATTGACAGTACCGTCCCCTCCTGCCGCAATAACTATATTACAGCCTTCATCTACAACACGCTTTGCAATTTCAATTGCATCAAATGCTTTTTTAGTATAAAAAGGTGCAATTTCATAACCGCTTTGTTTAAAGTAATTAATAATATAATCTAGCTTCTTTTGAGCCTTTCCTTTTCTCGCATTTGGATTGGCAATTAAAACAATGTCATACATTCAGTAAAATCCTCTATTACAAACAACTTTTGCTTTATAAAGCTTATTTTACCTTCAAACCAGTATAATTTAAATACCCAAAATGCCCAAGTTTTGACATTAATTTCTTAATCCAGTTATATTTTTATACAACATATTGATTCTTTGTCATTTATCAATAAACTGTAGTAATGCTAAAAAAATCTCCTTTTTATTCTGCTTTATTATCGCTTGCGATTCCTATAATGCTTCAAAATCTTTTAGGATCCTCTCTCTCCTTCATCGACACTTTGATGATAGGACAACTAGGATCTAATTCTATTGCAGCAGTTGGTATTGCTAACCAAGTATTCTTTCTAGTAAATCTCTTTGCATTTGGAATTGCCTCAGGTGCAAGTGTTTTTTTAGCTCGTTATTTTGGTGCAAAGAACTACTTTCAGATGCAAAAAATTACCGCCTTTGGTATTTTTATCACTTTTATTGGTGGCTCTCTTTGGGCAATAGCATCACTATTTTTTCCAGAACAGATAATGCTTATCTTTACTACCGATGAGAATGTTATTCAAATAGGTGTTACTTATCAACAAATCGTGGCCTTAAGTTATATATTCTTTGCAATAACACAAACTCTATCTATAGGGTTTCGTTCAATCGGAAAAGCCTCTATTCCTTTAGCTGCAACTGCTGCAAGTTTGACAATAAATGCAATTGGAAACTATGTATTAATCTTTGGTATCGGCCCTTTCCCCGTACTAGGAGTCGCAGGCGCTGCAATTGCAACACTGTTTTCGCGCTTTATTGAGCTCTTAATCATTGTTACCTATACAATAAAAAAAGATGTACCCTTTAAGATAAAAACTCTAAAAGCTTTTAAATGGGATTCCACCTTCCTTTACAATTATTTCATAACCTGTTTTCCTGTATTTTGTAACGAAATGCTATGGGCTCTCGGAATGACTTTTTATAAGATTGCATTTTCCAAATTAGGTGTTCAAGCAATTGCCTCAATCAGTGTAACAGAATCTATTGCAAACCTCTTCTTTGTACTTTCTTTAGGAGTTGGAAATGCCGCTACTATGATGATTGGTCAATCTCTTGGAGAAGGGAAAATTGAAGGCTCTGTGATTATGGGAAAACGCTTAATGAGAGTCTCTTTAGGCATTGGCTTATTAATGATGGTGGCTATGATGGCTTCCTCTCCCTTTATACCAAAGCTTTTCAATATAGAAAGTGAAATCTACAGTATGATTACCTACTCTCTTATAGTAATAGCCCTATTTCAACCTATCAAATCTCTCAATATGACCTCTATTGTCGGTCTCTTTAGAGGAGCTGCCGATACAAGATTTGCACTCTTTTCTGAAGCGTTTTCAGTATGGTGCGTAGGCGTCCCTCTTTCCTTTATTGCTGCCCTTTATTTTAAGTTCCCTTTATGGGCAGTATATCTTTTTCAAAACATGGATGAAGTGTGCAAACTCTTCCTATCTTTTGCGCGGCTTAAAACCACAAAATGGATTAAATTGATACCCACTGAAGAAGTAGAGAAATAGTTAATTCAAACTCTTTTGACTATCAAAAAAAAGGAAAGTAAGCTATCCTTTAGATATGAGTACAAAATATGTTTTGATAAACGGCACAGTAATTACCGGATTTGCAGAGATACCATCTTGCGGTCTCTCAATCTCTTCTGATGGAACTATTGAAGATGTATTTTTGATGAGGCGTTATAAAGAAGACATGTATAGCCCAGATACTCGGATTATTGATGTTCAAGGCTCTTATATAACTCCAGGTTTAATCGATACCCACCTCCATGGAATTGGCGGTTATGGAACTGAAGATTGTTCAGTCGATTCCATTTTAGGAATGTCAGAGCGTCTTGCAGATTATGGAGTCACTTCCTTTCTTCCAACAATCTATACAAACACTTTAGATAAGATGATTGCTGCTGAAAAAGCAATCGTAGGCGCAATGGGTAAAGAAAAAGGAGCTACTATTGAGGGTATCAACCTTGAAGGTCCTTTTATCTCTCCTATGAGAATTGGTGCACAAGCGCCAGATGGATTACAAGAAGTAAGCCTTGAGACATGGAATAAGCTCTATGAAGCAGGAGAAGGTAAAGTTGTATGTATGACAGTTGCACCTGAACTTAAGCACATGCGCTCTTTAGCTCTTACCGCACAAAAGCAAGGAGTTGTATTATTAGCAGGCCATACTGATGCCACCTATGAGAATATCATGGAAGGTATTCAATGTGGTATTTTACATACTACCCACTTCTTTAATGCAATGAGTAGATTACACCATAGAAACCCAGGTTGTGTAGGCGCTATCATGATTCAAACAGATATGAAAGCTGAAATCATCTGTGATGGTGTACACGTTCACCCTGAATTGATAAAACTCTTATTAAGAGAGAAACCAATAAGCAATGTTGTTATGGTAACAGACTCCCTCCGCCCAACAGGCCAAAAGGCTGGAGAACTTACCGCAAACGGCACTCCCGCAGTTTTATCTGCTGAAGGAGCTTGGGTAAGCGCAGAAGATCCTAACTTGTTCCTTGGTTCTGCTTTAACTTTACTCAAAGGTGTAAAAAATATGAACAATTGGGGCATTCCTCTAGATTCTATAGTCCAGATGTGCGCTTCAAACCCTGCTAGAATTTATAATTTTAAAAAGAAAGGTGCTTTAATTCCTGGTAATATGGCAGACGTTGCTATTATTTCCAAGTACTTCTCCCTTGATGGTCTTTTCATAAAGGGTAAGAAAGTTAGAGACAACTTTTCAATGGAGCGATAATTAATGTGGTACGATAATCTTAAAGAAAAAAGACTCTGGGCGTATTTTGAAAATATTTCAGCGATCCCCAGAGAGTCTGGCGATGAAGAAGGAATTAGACAATTCCTTCTTTCTTGGGCAAAAAAACACAGCATAGAAGCCAAAACCGATAAAACTGGTAATGTAATCTATTACAAACCGGCTACCCCTGGAATGGAAGGAAAAGAACCAATCTTACTGCAAGGTCATATGGACATGGTCTGTGTAAAAACAGATACCTCAACTCATGATTTTACTAAAGATGGCATCGAAATAGTTTGTGAAAACGGAATCGTTAGAGCGAAAGATACAAGTCTTGGTGGTGATAATGGTATTGCTATCGCTATTGCTATGGATATCTTTTCAGATGAAAAATTGCAACATGGTCCGCTTGAAGCGCTCTTTACCATTTCAGAAGAAACAGGTTTAACTGGTGCCTTTGGTATTGAAAAAGAATACATTTCTGCTCAACGAATGATTAATCTTGATAGTGAAGAAGAAGATATTATCTATATCGGTTGCGCCGGCGGCATTGAAGTTGATGCCACGAAAGAGATCAAATGGGAACCTGTCGACAACAATTGCTTAGTCTACTCCCTAACCGATTCAGGACTACTTGGAGGTCATAGTGGTGGAGAAATTCACAAGCAAAGAGCTAATGCTATTAAGCTCCTTGCAAGAATCTTACATCGCATCGATTCCCTTCAATTACTTACTATCTCAGGTGGTACTAAACGTAATGTAATACCATCTTTAGCTTCCATTAGTTTTGTCGCTTCTAAAGAGAGACTTCCAATTATTACAAGCATAATTGAAGAAGCCACAAAAGAGATAAAAGGGGAATATTTAATCCAAGATCCAGATATTTCTATTTGTTTAACTACAGAGGAAGAACTTCCTGAGCTTGCTATCGATAGAAAGTTATCACAAAAATGGATTACCTCCCTTTTCTTAGCACCTCATGGTGTTGCAACCAACAGTTTAGCCCTTCCTGGTATTGTTGAAACTTCTTCAAACCTTGCAATTGTCGGAATTAATGATAAGGAACAACTTTATGCTGTTTCTTCCATTCGTTCTTCTGTAGAATCTGCAAAGAATGAATTAGCCTACGTTGTAGCAGCAGCTTTTGAAACTTGCAAAGCAGATATCATCTACTCTGGCTCTTATCCTAGTTGGACCCCCAATCCTGAGTCAAAATTTACTAAACTTGTCGCTCAAAAATATAAGGAATTCACAAAGAAAGACCCTATAATTACAGCAATTCATGCAGGACTTGAATGTGGTATTATCAACAGCAATATTGAAGGCATGGACTCACTTTCTATGGGACCAAACCTCTTTGATGTTCATAGTACAAAAGAACATTTAGAAGTTGAGTCTGTTGAAAGAATTTCAGAATTTGTAAAATTCTTAATTTCAACTATCTAATATGAGTAAACTTATCGGAATATTAGCAGAAGAAGAGCAATCCTCTTCTTCTGTATTTAAAGCTGTTCGTTACTTTACAAACAGCTATTATGCAGATGCAATTACTTTAAGTGGTGGCATTCCTATTCTTCTGTTACGCTCCTCTCTTACAAGTACTATTATATCTCGCCTTGATGGACTGCTAGTTCAAGGTGGAGTTGATGTAACTCCATCTTTGTATAATGAAGAGAAATCAAAGCTCTGCGGCAATACTCAAATAGAAGAAGATTTGTTTCATCTTGAGATTATAAAAGAGGCAAATAGGCTTAATAAAAAAATTCTTGGAATTTGTAGAGGTTGTCAAATTATCAACGTCGCGTTTGGTGGTTCGTTATATCAAGACTTGTCTGAGTTTACAATTTTTAACCACAAAGCTTACGAGGAGCCTACAAAAGCCTCTCATTTAGTAAAGGTTAATAAAGAGTCACAGCTCTTTAATCTACTTAATAAAGAAAAGGTGATGGTTAACTCTCTTCATCACCAAGCGCTTAAAGAAGTTGCTAAAGACTTTAAAGTGACAGCTAGAGCTGAAGATGGCTGTATTGAAGCTATTGAAAAAGAAAATATTCTAGCTGTTCAATGGCATCCTGAAGCGTTAAGGTTTACTGATGAGAGTATGATTAATTTATTCTCTTGGCTCTGTAATTAATAAGGCCCCTAAAAAGGAGCCTTATTACAATTAAAGTCTTTCAATAAGCTGTTTAAAAGTTGAGATAATTCGTTGTTTATCTTCTTCTTTTCCCTTTCCTCTAAACTCTATAGCATCAAGCACTTCAAACTTCATTGCTTCTGCATATTTTTTATATTCTGCAGCAGCACCACCTGACCATAGGGAAGAGCCAAAATAGAAGCTCAAACGGCCATTAACAGCTTTACGTTTTAATAAATCGAGAGTGTGAGCCATGGAAGGGAAGAGTTCTCTTTCATAGGTTGGAGCGGCAACCACAATAGCTTTGCTTCTCCAAGCTTGTTCAAGAGCATAAGAATCATTCTCATCTGGGATTCGTACCATATGCATCACTACATTATTCTCATTAGCAATCTTCTCAATTTCTTTCACATAGTTGAGAGTATTTCCATACATACTGGAATAAAGTAAGGTGATTTCCTTTTCTTGAGGTCCTGCAAGATAGGAAGCCAACTTTTGATACCATTTAACTACATATAAAGGATCTTTTCTCCAAACTACTCCATGACTTGGACAGATTGTTTTAATATCTAAGGAAGCAAGAGCGGAAATACCTTTTAAAACAAAAGGAGAAAAAGGTGCAACAATGTTTGCATAATATCGCTCAGTCTCTGGTTTTAATAAAGCCCAATCCTCTTGAGTTAATTCATCATCAAAGGAAGTAGAATAGGTTCCAAAAGCACCAAAAGCATCACAAGAAAACAACATGCCATCTTCTTTGATATAAGTCATCATGGTCTCTGGCCAGTGAATATTTGGAGTGGAATAAAATACTAAGGTTTTTCCACCGAGGTCTAAAGTTTCACCATTTGTAACTACATGACAATTGGTATGTTGGTAAAGAGTTTCTACCATAGTAGTTGCAAGTTTTGTACCATAAACTACTAAGTTAGGAACTTGTTCAAATAGTTCTCTTAGTCCTCCAGTATGATCTGGCTCTAGGTGATTTAATACTAAAATATCAATATCTTGGAGAGTCTTTCCTTTTGCTTTCATTTCAGTAAGGAAGTTAGCGCCTTGTTCAACATAATCGATCAACACAACTTTTTCAGTACCCTCAACCATGTACCCGTTAATTAGGACTCCTTTCTCTACAGGCCAGCAACCTTCGAAAAGGTCATCATGACATTTTTCATAGCGAAAGAGTGTAACATCTTTATTTAGTTCTATTTTCATACTTTCATAATATATTCCTCCTACCAATAAGACAAGTAGTTGTATTTTTGTTTTTTGTTGTTTATCTTTTAGTCATGAATTTAACCTTATCAAACTCTCTCACTTATAAAGAAACTAATCTGTCTTATAAGACTAGCCTTGATACTATTTACTCTTCTGAAATAGGAACTGACCATATTTTGTATTATCACTATGAGATAGAGGATGAAAAGGTAGTATTAAAACTTATTGCTAGTGGTGTAAAAGCACCTCTTTCTCAAGAGGAAAAAGATACCATTGAAAGTGGACTTGAACCACTTAAAAGAGAAGAAGAAAAGCTTATTGTAGCAAAGGGCAGTTATTACTTTGTTCAAACTTCACCAGCGGAGAATGAAGAGTTATTAGCCTTCTTACTCTTTGCAGAAAGCCAAAGTTCTAGTGGCAAGGTTTATATTCGATTCTTTAAAGAAAATCAACTTGAGGTAGTAATGCAGTTTTTGTTTCCGAAGGGGGAATAAAATGTATAACGTTTTTAAAACATTAAGTAAAATTAGCCTTCTATTTATTATCCTTGGCTTCTTTCAACCAATTGCTTGTCAATTTACAGGACCCGAAATTATAGAGGAAGGCTTTTCCACTCCAATTAACAAGGACCTCTTCTTTGCCTCAATTGCCTTAATTTTGACGCTTCTTGTCCCTATAATAGCCTTAATACGATTTAATTCTAGCTCGTTAGAAACAATAGTGACGCCGATATTTGCAGTTCT
>Ga0172378_10005992_pt1 | contig 11353 bp, 9 predicted proteins | sample GrowelOW332metaG_FD_119755 | JGI IMG/M metagenome (GOLD analysis project Ga0172378, IMG submission 119755) | Groundwater microbial communities from an aquifer near a municipal landfill in Southern Ontario, Canada - Pumphouse #3_1 metaG | ecosystem: Environmental > Aquatic > Deep subsurface >... | reverse complement strand
TGGACCCTATTCAACAGAGATGGAAATAATCTGTTGTTATATTTGGAGTTGCCTGCCTCTTTTGAGAAATTCATACTCCAGCCTTGGTCTATAATAACCTATATGTTCATGCATGCAAACCTGCTGCATATTCTATTCAATATGCTGTGGTTATACTGGTTTGGTGAAATGTTCCTCTATTTCTTTTCTGCCCGTCACTTCCGAGGTCTATATTTCCTTGGCGGAATAGCTGGAGGTATAATATATATGGTTTCATATAATGTATTCCCATATTTTACTTCGGCTGTAACGCAGTCATATATGATAGGTGCTTCAGCATCTGTATTGGCCATAGTAGTTGCTACAGCTGTCAAGTCACCTAACTATAGTGTTAACCTGCTATTATTTGGTAGGGTAAGATTGAAGTATATTGCATGTGCAATCGTTCTTCTTGATCTACTATTTATAACATCCGAGAATGCAGGCGGCCATATAGCCCATATCGGTGGAGCTCTTGCAGGTTGGATATTTGTTTTGGGTGTTAATAGTGGCCATGATTATACAAAATGGATAAATAATTTCATAGACATATTTACCAATATAAACTTTTCAAAAAGGAGAAGAAAGCCTAAAATGAAAATCTATTATGGTGAAAGATCTAAGGATTATGATTATAATGAAAGAAAAAAGCAGAATAGTGATGAGATTGATAGGATTCTTGATAAACTTAAAAAATCTGGTTACGATAGTCTGTCTACTAGTGAAAAGAAGGCTCTTTTTGATGCAAGTAATAAATAATGGTTAAGAGTATAGGCCGGGTTTTAGCTTTTGCATTGCTGTTGGTGAATATATTTATGGCTTTGCTCTTTGTGCTTTGTTGTTATAGCCCGTTAATAAATCCTTTAAAGCATCCTGTATTGTCATGTGCAGGACTGGCATTCCCTATTTTCTTTTTTATAGTTCTGGCTTTTCTGTTTTTTTGGCTAATAAGCTATAAAAGATACTCTTTGGTTTCAATAGTCACCTTGTTGATTTGTCTGAAACCAATCTTGACATATACACCTATTAATATAAGGTCATCAGAAATGCCATATGATTCTATAAAATTGTTGTCGTATAATACTATGGCATTCAATGAAGGGAAGATTGACGAAAACGGTAAAAATTCAATATTAGAATATATTAAGAAGAGTGATGCAGATATAGTATGTATCCAGGAGTTTATTCCAGGGGGAAAACTTTCACTTAAGAAGATAGAAAAGGAACTTTCTGAATACAAATACAGTCACTATTACAAAATTCCTGATGCTTTTAATGGACTTGGCATCTTTTCCCGTTTTCCTATCATTTCAGCAGAACCTATTGATTATGAATCAAGGAGCAATGGTTCGATAGCCTATAAACTAAAGGTTAAGGGTGATACCTTGGTCGTGGTTAATAATCATTTTGAGTCAAATAAGATTACTGAGAATGATAAGAGCATCTACAGAGAGATGATAAAGGACCCTAATAAAGGTAAAGTCAGCCATGGCTCAAAATTGCTTATTAATAAATTGGCCAATGCTTCTAAAATCAGAGCTGCTCAGGCTGATTCTGTTGCAAAGTATATTTCAAATCATATAAACTACCCAATAATTGTATGTGGAGACTTTAATGATTCTCCGCTATCATATACACATCATGCTATAGAAGAGTATCTTAAGGATGCATTTGTCGATTCCGGCTTAGGCCCAGGGATATCCTATAATCAGAATTTTTTCTATTTCAGAATAGATCATATACTTGTCAGTCGCTATATGAAAACAAAAGGTTGTACAGTTGACAGGACTATAAAGGAATCAGATCATTATCCGATTTGGTGTTATATTGGCATTTAATTCAATATATATAACTAAGGAATCTTGATTCTTTATGTTTCTTAACTTTAAATAATTAGAATGTATGTCGTATTAAAATGAAAAAAAAACTATATTTGCAACCTTATCAAATTATGAACTATTTAAAAATTAAAATAATAAATTTCAAAGTAAAATGCAAAACAAAGGATTTGTAAAAGTTTTTGCGGTATTACTAACCCTTGTATGTGTCTTTTATCTTTCTTTTTCTTTTGTGACCCGCTATCATATGAATCAGGCGGCGAAGGATCCGAAAGGTGAGGCTCATTACCTTGATTCTATGCAGAATGAAAAAGTATGGTTAGGTAGCTATACGCTAAAACAGTGTCGTGAGATGGAGATTGGTCTCGGACTTGACCTTAAAGGAGGTATGAATGTCATCCTCGAGGTGTCTGTCCCAGATGTAGTAAAAGCCCTAGCTGATAATAAGACTGATGAGGCTTTTAACAAAGCTATCGCACAAGCTTCTCTCGAGCAGGTTAACAGCCAAGATGATTTCATTACATTATTTATCAGAGACTACAAGAAAATAGCTCCACAAGGTAAACTTGCCGAACTATTTGCTACTCAGCAACTCAAAGATAAAGTTAATACTCAAAGCACAGACGCTCAAGTAGAAAAGGTTTTACGTGAAGAGGTAAAAGCTGCAATCAACAACTCATATAATGTACTTCGTACACGTATTGACCGTTTCGGAGTTGTTCAACCAAATATTCAGACTCTCGAAGGTAAGATGGGTCGTATCATGGTTGAACTTCCAGGTATTAAAGAACCAGAGCGTGTAAGAAAACTTTTGCAAGGTTCTGCTAATCTTGAATTCTGGGAGACATACGATTCAAAAGATATCGTTCCTTATATGTCATCTATAGATACTAGAGTACGTGATATATTGGCTGGAGTTTCTAAAAAGGACACTGCTGTTGTAGACACTGCTGCTGTTGCTCCTAAAGCAAAGGTTGCAAAAACATCTATTGCTGATAGCCTTAAAGCTTCATTGAAGGGTGAGACTGTTGCTAATAATAACGAAGTGAATCAGGCAAAGAAAGATCATCCATTAACATCAATTCTTCAGCTTAATCCAAACGGAGCAGGTTGTGTAGTTGGTTATTCAGATTATAAAGATACAGTTGCTGTAAACAGAATCCTTGCCATGAAAGAGGTTAAGGAGATGCTTCCTAAAGATCTTAGTTTGAAATGGGGAGTTAAAGCTGCTGATTTCGATAAGAAAGGTCAGATATTCGAATTATACGCTATAAAGGTTTCAGATCGTAATGGACGTGCTCCTTTGGAAGGTGATGTTATCACTGATGCAAAAGATGACTACGACAACTTCGGTAAACCAAGTGTAAGTATGTCTATGAATACAGATGGCGCTCGTCGTTGGGCTACACTTACAAAAAACAATGTAGGCAAGGCAATTGCTATCGTACTCGACGGATATGTATATAGCGCTCCTAATGTAAATGGTGAGATCACCGGTGGTCACTCTCAGATTACAGGTAACTTTACTCCTGAGGTAACCAAAGACTTAGCAAACGTTCTTAAGTCAGGTAAGATGCCTGCACCTGCTCGTATTGTTCAGGAAGATATAGTTGGTCCATCTCTTGGACAGGAATCTATTAATCAAGGTATAATCTCTTTTGTTGTAGCACTGGTATTGCTTATGATTTTCATGTGCTCAATGTATGGATTTATCCCAGGTATGGTTGCTAACGGTGCTTTATTTATAAACTTCTTCTTTACATTGGGTATTCTTACATCATTCCAGGCAGCACTTACGATGTCGGGTATAGCCGGTATGGTTCTATCTCTTGGTATGGCGGTCGATGCTAATGTGTTGATCTATGAACGTACTAAAGAGGAGCTAAGAGCCGGAAAGAATGTTAAGACTTCACTTACTGATGGTTATTCAAATGCATTCTCTGCAATCTTTGACTCAAACTTAACATCAATTATTACAGGTGTAATCTTGTTCTACTTTGGTACAGGCCCAATCCGCGGATTTGCAACAACCTTAATCATTGGTATCTTATGTTCATTCTTTACTGCTGTATTCTTGACAAGACTTGTTTATGAACACTACATGAGTAAAGAAAAATGGCTTAATATTACTTTTGTTACTTCTATTTCAAAGAACTTGATGCAGAATGTAAACTACAACTTCATTGGTAAGACAAAGAAGTCATTCGCTATATTTGGTGTTATATTGGTAGCATGTTTTGTGTCATTCTTCGTAAGAGGACTTGCTCAGAGTATCGACTTTACCGGTGGACGTAACTTTGTTGTACAATTTGAACAACAGGTTGAACCAGAGCAGATACGTGACCTTTTGAAGAAGAAAATTACTGAAGATAATGTTCAAGCTATCGCACTTGGTACTGATAAGAAAACAATACGTATTACAACAAACTATCGTATAGATGAGCAATCTCCAACTATTGACTCTGAGATTGAAGCGTTCTTGTATCAGTCATTGAAAGATGGTAATCTTTTAGGTAAGGGTACAACACTTGAAATTTTCGTTGACAGAGATAACAGAGCAGGTGGTTCAATCATAAGCTCTCAGAAAGTTGGTCCAAGTATTGCTGATGATATCAAGACATCTGCAATTTGGTCAGTAGTTCTTGCTCTTATCGCAATCGGTCTATATATATTGTTGCGTTTCCGCAATATAGCATATAGTGTTGGTGCAACTGTAGCACTTACTGTAGATACACTTCTGATTATCGGTGCATACTCATTGTGCTATGGATGGGTTCCATTCTCTCTTGAGATTGACCAAACATTCATTGGTGCGATATTAACTGCTATTGGTTATTCTATCAACGATAAGGTTGTAATCTTTGACCGTATACGTGAGTTCTTCCACTTATATCCGAAACGTGATAGAACCCAACTATTCAATGACTCTTTGAATACTACATTATCTCGTACAATCAATACATCATTAAGTACATTAATAGTACTTGTATGTATATTCGTACTTGGTGGTGATAGCATCAGAAGCTTTGCATTTGCAATGATTCTTGGTGTTGTTATAGGTACAATTACTTCAATATTTGTTGCTGCTCCAATAGCATATATAGTAATGAACAAAAAGGTTTCAGGAGAAAAACAGATAGTGAAAGAATAAAAAGGCTATTGTGTCCTTAAGGCTATACCAAATAGTCTTGAGGACATACTTAAGCTAAATATAAAAAATGTTTTAAAAGGATTAATATGAGTTTTGTGAAAAATGAAACTGCTTTTTAAAGTTTGTTTTCTTTTTTGTTTACTATCATTTCTTAATGTAGATAATATTAATGCATCAGCAATTGATAATAGTGCTGATGAGGAATCTTATTTCTCTACCCAAGGTTCATACAATGATGGTTGCTCATATGAAACACAAAATATATATTTTATAAAAATGGTACCCCCTCGTTCTTTTGAATATAATTTCAACAACGGAAGGAATCCACAGAAAAACGGCTCCTATAGTAAATATATATTCCAGGCTGCAGAACCGTGCAAAGAGTTGCGTGGAGCTCATCTGGGAAAAGGCTATATATATAATGTCGTTAATTACCTCAGGCATACGAGCAAATATTACATATATGCTCTAAGGCGCATACTGATTTAATTAATAATTATTAATTTAGTTGTTTTTATACTCGGGTACTAGTATTTTTGCGCCCTCGAGTATAATATTGTCTGATTTTTACTTTTTACTTATATAACATGATTAATTAAATAAATTTTTATGAAAACAAATAATAAAACTACTAAGAAGAATAGTGTCGTAATGATTAAGAACGCTGGTTGGGTAATAGTTTGCTGCTTTATACTAGCAATTTGTATCTTCCATTTCGTTTTGGGTAACCCTGCAAACTTTATGAATAACGACCCTAACAATAACCCACTTCCAGGAAACTTTTTAGGAACAATCTATAAAGGTGGTATAATCGTTCCTGTTATCCAGACTCTTCTTTTCACAGTAATAGCATTAAGTGTAGAAAGATACATTGCTATTAAATCTGCATTCGGAAAAGGTTCTTTAGTTAAATTCGTAGCTAGTATCAAAGCTGCATTAGAGAAAGGTGATTTTGCACAAGCAAAAGGTATCTGCGACAAACAAGGTGGTTCAGTAGCAAACGTAGTTCTTGCAACTCTTCAGAAATATGAAGATGTAGAAGCTGATAGCACAATGTCAAAAGAACAAAAGATTGTTGCTATTCAGAAAGAACTTGATGAATCAACAGCATTGGAAATGCCTATGATGCAGCAGAATCTTCCTATCATCGGTACTATTACTACTCTAGGAACTCTATTCGGTCTTCTTGGTACAGTTATCGGTATGATTCGTTCATTTGCTGCTTTGTCATCAGGTGGTGGTGCTGACTCTATTGCACTTTCTCAAGGTATATCTGAGGCTTTGATCAACACTGCATTCGGTATCTTAACTGGTTCTCTTGCTGTTATCTCATACAACTATTATACTAATTTAATCGATAAATTAACTTATAGCCTTGATGAAGTTGGCTTCTCTATTGTTCAGACATACGCTGCTTCTCACAAATAATTGTACTTCTTTTTAAATTTATATTACTATGACAAGAGTAAAAGTTAAGAAGAAAAGTACGTTCATAGATATGACGGCAATGAGTGATGTCACTGTACTTCTTTTGACATTCTTTATGTTGACGTCTACCTTTGTCAAGAAGGAACCTGTTCAGGTATATACACCAGCTTCAGTATCTGAGATTAAGATACCTGAAACTAATATACTTCAGATCCTTGTTGATTCTAAAGGAAAAATATTTATGAGCCTAGACAAGCAACCCGACTTAAGGGCTGTCTTGCAGAGAATGGGTGAAGAGTATGGAGTTAAGTTCAACGCTGAGCAAGAGAAAAAGTTTTCTGTTGCATCTACATTTGGTGTACCTATAGCGAGCATGCCTGAATATCTTAATTTACCTTCTGACAAACAGGATGAGGTATTAAAGAATGAAGGTATCCCATGTGATAGCACTGATAATCAGTTCAAATCATGGGTTAAAAATGCTAAAGAGATAAATCCAGATCTTAGAATTGCTATAAAAGCCGATTCAAAGACTCCATATGCTGTGATTAAAAAAATAATGAATTCGCTTCAGGATATCAGGGAAAACAGATATAATCTGATTACCAACTTGAAAACGACTTCTGAGGAATAAAAAATTAACAGTATGAGTGCAGAAGTACAAGAAAGCAATAAAAACAGTAGTTCTAAGCAGAAGAAAATGACCGTGCGTGTCGATTTCACCCCAATGGTGGATATGAACATGCTTCTGATCACATTCTTTATGTTGTGTACTACTCTGAGTAAGCCTCAGACAATGGAGATAAGTATGCCAAGCAATGATAAGAATATCTCTGAAGCCGATCAAAATAAAGTTAAAGCTTCTCAAGCAATAACCTTATTATTGGCAGGAAAGGATAAGATCTATTATTACGAAGGTCAGCCTAACTATGCGGATCCATCCTCATTAAAGGAGACTAGTTACCTTGCAAGTGGCATTAGACAACAACTTCTTAAGAAAAACTATGAAGCTGTACAGAAGGTTAATGAGCTCAAAAAAGATAAAGCTAACCTGAAAATTTCAGAAGAAGAATATAAAAAGAAGCTTGCAGAGATTAAGAGTGGAAAGAACACTCCTACGGTTATTATTAAAGCGACTGATGATTCTTCATATAGGAATCTAATTGATGCTCTAGATGAGATGCAGATTTGCAATATAGGAAAATATGTCATAACCGAAATTACTCCACAGGATAAAGCGTTAGTCGCTAAACGTTCTGGAGATAACCCTTCGGGTAGTGCAGATCAATCAAAGGAGGGAGGAATATAATATGGCAAAAATAGATTTGGCATCAACTGAATGGTGCGAACTTATATTTAGAGACAAGAATAAGGAGTATGGTGCATTTAAGATGCGTCGTGATTCTCCAAAACGCCATACTCTGGCGATGATTCTTGTTCTTGTCGCAGCTGCTTTAGCTTTTAGTGTTCCAGCTTTGATCCGTATGGCTACTCCTGATGCAAAGGATGAGATGGTAGAAGTAACTACATTATCTAAGTTGGATAAACCAGAAGTTAAGAATGAGCCAATCAGGAAAATTAATCCTGAAACACCTCCTCCAGCTCTGAAGAGTACAATTAAATTTACAGCTCCGGTAATCAAGAAAGATGAAGAAGTAAGAGACGAAGACGAAATTAAGAGTCAGGAACAACTTACTGAATCAAAAACATCTATCTCTATTGCCGACGTAAAAGGTAATGATGAACTTAATGGTAAAGATATCGCAGATTTGAAACAGGCTATTACTACTGCTCCAGAAGTGGAGGAAGAAAAGCCTTATACAATGGTTGAGGAGATGCCTCGTTTCCCTGGTGGAGATCAGGAACTTCTAAGCTTTATTGCAAAGAATCTGAAATATCCGGTGATATCACAGGAAAATGGTATCCAGGGTAAAGTCTTTATTAGATTTGTCGTAACTGCTACAGGTGATGTTAAGAATGTAACAGTGGTAAGATCTCTTGATAGCTATTGTGATAGAGAAGCTATTAGAGTGATATCAGCACTTCCTAGATGGATACCTGGTAGACAGAATGGTAGAAACGTACCTGTATATTATACAGTACCTATAATATTTAAGTTACAGTAAAAGCTCTATTGTAATCATGAAAAATATTAATTTGATAATTGTTTTAGGGATTATTGCAACACTTATGAGTTGCAATAATAAAAAGCCTGCCGGAGAGAGTGACACACTTTCTTCTGGGACTATTAAAATCGCAGTTGACGAGACTTTTAAACCTATTATTGAAGAGGAATTGCAAGTCTTTTCAGCAATGAATCCTGAAGCTAAAATTATTCCTATTTTTTGTGATGAAGTAGAAGCAATAAATCTATTGATGAAGGACAGTGTACGGTTCGTTGTGAGTAGCCGTACACTTACTCCTTCTGAAACAGAGTTTTTCAATAAAAAGAAATTCTTCCCTCAAGCAATAAGAATTGCTGCAGATGGATTAGCTTTAATAACTAATAAAGAGAACAAAGATTCTCTAATCTCCATATCACAATTTAAAGATGTGCTAGCTGGCAAAATAACAAAATGGAATCAGTTGGGATACTCTTCGTCAAATGGAGATATTAATGTTGTCTTCGACAATCCTAATTCAAGCACAATACATTACGTCATTGACTCCATATGCAATAGAGTACCATTCTCAAAGAATGTTAGTGCACTTAAAAAGAACAGTGAGGTAGTGGAATATGTTTCCAAGAATGTAAATGCTTTGGGTGTAGTAGGAGCTAACTGGGTAATAAACAGTGCAGATACTACTAATCTATCGTTTATAAGTGATGTAAGGATTATGTCAGTAAGCAAAGATAAGATAGCTGAAACTACTAATAGCTATAAACCGTATCAAGCCTATTTGGCACTTGATCGATATCCTTTAATAAGGAATGTATATATAATTTTAAATGATCCAAAGAGCGGTCTTCCTACTGGATTCTCATCTTTTATTACAGGTTTTAGAGGACAGAGGATTATCTTGAAATCTGGATTACTTCCAGTGATGGCTGAGTTAAGGATTGTAAATGTGAATGAAGAGTGATAATAGAATGATTATGAAGAAAATAATTTTACCTATAGTTTCATTGTTTGTATTCCAATGCATGTTTTCACAACAAATCGATCAGAGTGTGAAGACTATGATAGAGAGTGCTTCTACAATGATAAAGAGCGACCCTAATGGAGCAACATTAGCTTTCAATCAGTTACTTAAAGGGAAAAACAAGAAGAATACTGCAATACTTGTTGAAATAGGAAGATCATATCTAAATGCAGATGATTTGACAAATGCAGAGTTGTATGTAAAAAAAGCTAAGGGTGTTGATAATAAGAAGGCTTCTGTTTATCTTCTTAGCGGAGACATATATCTAAAAAAGGCAGATGCTAGTAATGCTAGTAGTGAATATAGCCAAGCAATCTATTTTGATGAAAACTGTACAGAGGCATACCTGAAATATGCAGAGGTATATAAAGGTGTAAATCCTCAACTGTCAATAGATATGCTTGAGAAATTAAAGGTTAAAACTCCTGAGGATACTCGCGTGGATAAACTTATGGGAGATATCTATTACTCAATGGGTAAATATCGTCAGGCTATAGATAGATATAACGTATACATGCAGAACGCTGATGCTGCAGAAGCTGATTATGCAAAATATGCTACTCTTCTATATCTTGATAAAGATTATACAAAATCACAAGACGTTGTACAGAAAGGACTTGCTTCTTTCCCCAAAAATCATGTATTAAACAGACTCTCTATGTATAACTTTGATGAGATGAAGAAATATGATGAGGGTATTGAGGCTGCTAAGAAATTTTTCTCTAATAGCGTAGACAATGATTATGTTTACTTGGATTATGTTTATTATGGACGTCTCCTTGCTAGCGTAAAAAAATATGATGAAGCTATAGCAGAATTTGATAAAGCTATTAAACTAGAGGAAACTCCTGCTGAAATCTTAAAGGAAATCTCTGATGCTTATGAGAAAAAGCATGACTATGATAATGCTATCTCTTATTATGAGAAATATCTTGATAAAGCTTCAAAGAAAGATGATGCAACTGAGTTATTCCTATTTGGTAGATTGAACTATTATGCTGCATCAGATAGTGCTTATCAAGCTAAACAGAGTGTTTACTTGGATAATGCAGATAAGACATTCGCTAAAGTAGCTGAGACTGCCCCTGATAGTTATTTGGGTAATTTCTGGAGAGCTAGAACTAATTCTCTGAAAGACCCTGAGACTACTTCCGGATTAGCTAAACCATATTATGAGGCAGCTCTTAATATCCTACTTAATAGTAGCTCTACAGCTAAATCTCAGATAATTGAATGTGAAAGCTATTTAGGCTATTACTACTTTGTTAAAGGTGATAATGAACAGTCTAAAAAATATTGGAATAAGATTTTAGAGATAGATCCTCAAAATGGTACAGCTCTAAAAGCTTTAAAAGGAATAAAATAGTACTATAACTATTATATAAGAAACTCGGGCTATATCAGTCCGAGTTTTCTTTTTGTATATTTTTTTTTGTTGACTTGCTGTATAAATTAAGCATTATAAGTTTTCTTAACTTGTTACACATCTAGCCATTAAATCATAACTATAGACTTCTATTGCTCTCAAGACACCTATATAGAATTCAATTGAGCTAGAATAACAATTATAGCATGAGAATGCTTTCTTCCACTATCTCCTCTTTTTTACCTATACTTTGTCCTTCCCTTTTTTATTTTATAGACTTTTCTATTACCAGTTCTAGCTGATTTAAGATTTTTAGTCAACTCCTCCAAGACCCATTTAGACCAATCGAAGACTTTTACTCAACTAATCGAAGACTCTTTACCAACCGATCAAAAACTCTTTGTCAAC
>Ga0172378_10005991_pt1 | contig 11353 bp, 10 predicted proteins | sample GrowelOW332metaG_FD_119755 | JGI IMG/M metagenome (GOLD analysis project Ga0172378, IMG submission 119755) | Groundwater microbial communities from an aquifer near a municipal landfill in Southern Ontario, Canada - Pumphouse #3_1 metaG | ecosystem: Environmental > Aquatic > Deep subsurface >... | reverse complement strand
TGCGTTCAATCTTTATAATTTCCATTTCTTCTTGAGCTAGTTTCTCAAAAAATTTAAGTCTTTCAATAGTATTTGTAACTTCCATAAGTTTTTGCTTATCATCTAATTTAAAATGAAAAAGAGAAGTAGCAAAATTAATAAATTCATTAGCATTCTCAATAGTATTTAACTTAACTTGGCTATCTTTGGGAATTCTGCTGTCAATAATAACCATATCTTTTACTATCTGCTGTGCAATGCGTAAATAAGCCTCTTCTAAAGCTGCATCTTGACATTTAATATTTAATTTTTTAATACTAACTTCAAAATATCCCCTTTCAGAAATAAATTCAACAATTTTTGCACGATAAAGTGCTTGTATATTTAACTTAGTATTATTACCAGGCATTTTAACAACTTGTCTTATTTTTACAACAGTACCAGTTTTATATATATCTTCTGCCTGTACATCATCTTTAGATAGGTCCTTTTGGGCAGAAACAAATAACATCATATCTTTTTGTGATGCAGCATTAACTGCATTCAATGACATTTCTCTTCCTACATCAATAGTTGTCATATTATCGGGGAATATAACAGTACCGCGAAGTGCCACCATGGGCATTATAATTATTTCGCTTTTTTTAGCCATTTTTATCCTCTTTCTTATATTTATTAGTGCTTTAATGTTTATAATAGTTTACCATTTAAAATAGTAAACTATTGTAATATCAAACAACGAATGTTCTTTAATTATAAACTAGAATTAAATTTTAATCAACTTAAATATTAAGTCTAATTTAAAAGGAAGCTTTTTTGCTTCCTTTTAAGTTTTATGCAGTCTCGCTTGTTTTATTTTTATAAACTTTTTCAGGCTTATTTTTTCCAAGAACCACATCTTTATTTATTATTATTTTTTCAATTGAAGAATCAGAAGGGAGGTCATACATAGTATCTAATAACAAATTCTCTAAAATTGTTCTAAGTCCCCTTGCTCCTGTTTTAAGCATAATTGCTTTTTTTGCTATTTCTCTTACTGCTTCATCAGTAACTTCAAGTTCTATATTATCAAGCCCAATAAGTTTTTTATATTGCTTAACAAGTGCATTTTTAGGCTCTGTTAATATTTTTATAAGAGCATCTTCATCAAGTGGCATCAAACTTACAGTTATAGGAATTCTTCCAACAAATTCAGGTATTAAACCATATTTTGTTAAATCGTGAGGTTGAATATCATTTAAAAGTTCATAATCTGGTTCATCATCTTTCTTTAAATTACCACCAAAACCTAAACTTGATGCATCTTTTCGTTTTTGAACAATTTTATCAAGCCCTACAAAAGCGCCACCACAAATAAATAATATGTTTGTAGTATCTATATGCAAAAATTCTTGTTGTGGGTGTTTCCTTCCACCTTGAGGTGGAACAGAAGCAACAGTACTTTCAATAATTTTTAAAAGTGCTTGTTGTACGCCTTCCCCTGAAACATCACGCGTGATTGAAACATTTTCAGACTTTCTTGCAATTTTATCTATTTCATCAATATAAATTATACCCTTTTGTGCTTTTTCAACATCATAATTAGCATTTTGAATAAGCTTAAGCAAAATATTTTCAACATCTTCGCCTACATAACCTGCTTCAGTTAAAGTTGTAGCATCAGTTGTAGCAAAAGGTACATTAATTACTTTAGCAAGTGTACGCGCAAGTAATGTTTTACCACTTCCTGTCGGCCCTAAAAGCAAAATATTACTTTTTTCTAATTCGATATCATCTTTATTATCAGAATTACTTAAAAAAGAATTAATTCTTTTATAATGATTGTACACTGCAACCGACAAAACTTTTTTTGCCTTTTCTTGTCCGACAATAAAAGCATCAAGTGCCTTTTTAATTTCTTCAGGTTTAAGTAATTCGACAAGTTCTTTTGAATTTTTATTGCTTTCCTGCTTTACTATTTCTTTACAGACATCAATACATACATCGCAGATATAAATACCATTAGGCCCTGCGATTAGTTTTTTAGTCATTGATTTAGGTTTGCCGCAAAACGAGCAAAAAAGTTCGTCATCTTTCATTTATACACTCCAATAATTACTTTCTGTCAAAAAATATTTTGTCAATTATACCATATTTCAATGCTTCATCAGCACTTAAATAATTATCTCTATCGGTATCTTTTTCAACTTCTTCATAACTTTTACCAGTATTTGAAGAAAGTATTTTATTCATTTTTTTCTTTATCTTTACAATATGTTCTGCTTGTATAGCAATATCACTTGCTTGACCTTGTGCTCCGCCAAGTGGTTGATGTATCATAATTTCACTGTTAGGAAGTGCGAACCTTTTGCCTTTTGTTCCGCTTGAAAGTAAAAATGCTGCCATACTTGCCGCCATACCTATACAAATAGTTGAAACATCACATTTAACATAATTCATAGTATCATATATTGCAAGACCTGAAGTTACACTTCCACCTGGACTATTAATATATAAATACACTTCTTTTGTAGGATCTTTGCCTTCAAGATAAATAAGCTGAGCTACTACTGTATTTGCAACTGCATCATTTATTTCGCCTGTTATAAAAATTATTCTATCTTCTAAAAGCCTTGAATAAATATCATATGAACGTTCACCTCTTGGTGACTGTTCAACAACCATAGGAATTAAACTCATACTATCAAATTACCTCCTAAAAATATTTTAAAATTAAACTATTTCGTTATTTGTTTTTAAAAACTTAAATAATTTTTCTACAATTATTTCATTTTCAATATATTCTGCTTGACGTTCTTGCATTGAAGATTTATATTCTTCAACAGTTTTGCTAGCAGCTTTTGCCATATCTTCTAATTTACTATTAATTTCATTTTCTTCAGCAGTAATCTTTTCTTCAATAATAATTTTATCAATAACTAACTGTGATTTTACCATTTCTTCTGCTTGCTTTTCATAACTTTTTTTGAAAGCTACCATATCTGTACCCATATATTTTAAGTAATCTTCAAGTTTTAATCCTTGATACATAAGTTTATATTCGGTATCTTTTACCATATTTTCTATTTGTCTTTCAACTAAAGCCTTAGGAATTTCAACTTCGCTTGCATCTGAAATAGTTTTTAATATTTTATTTTCAATTTCACGTTCAGCCTTAGTCTTAGCTTCTTCTTCCATTTTCTTCTTAGTTTCTTCTTTAAAAATTACTAAGCTTTCAGTACCTGTTGCTTCTTTAATAAATTCATCGTTAATTTCAGGAAGTTCTTTTGCTTTAATTGCATTAAGTTTTACTGCAAATACAGCATCTTTACCAGCAAGTTCTTTTGCTTGATATTCTTCAGGGAATTTTACAAGAACATCTTTTTCTTCGCCAATAGTCATACCAATAACTTGTGCTTCAAATCCAGGAATAAAACTATTACTACCTAAAACTAAATTTTGATTTTCAGCAGTACCACCATCAAATTTAACACCATCAACGCTTCCTGAATAATCTATAACAGCAGTGTCGCCATCAATAGTTGCTCTACCTTCAACATCAATAAGCCTTGAATTTCTTTCACGAAGTTTTTTTAATTCAGCTTCAACATCTTCGTCTTTAACATTATACTCAACTTTATCGAACTTTATACCCTTATAATTGCCTAGCTTTATTTCAGGTTTAACAGCAACAATTGCTGAAATTATTATTCCTTCATCAGTAATTTTATCAACAGATATTTCTGGTCTGTCAACTGCTTCAATTGATGGTTCTTTTTCTAAAATTTCAAAATATTTATCATTGAATATATTATTTATTCCATCTTCAAAGAAAATATTACTACCATAAACACTCTCTAATATCTTTTTAGGAGCTTTTCCTTTTCTAAAACCTTGAACAGCATATTTGCCTTTTGTTTGCTGATATGCTTTATCTATTGCTAATGCCCATTCTTTAGCATCGCAATTTATTGTTATTTTTACTGTGCTTTTTTCTGCCTTCTCAAAAGTATAATTCATAAAAATCTCCTATATTTATACATATTATTCAAAACTACGTTCAAAGTATTCTAACATAAAAAGCGTTTTTTGCAAAGCATTTTTCCTTAAGTGATTTGCTTTTTTATAAAATAAAATGTATAATAAAGAATAATATGTATTAAAAAGGATAAAAATAAATGCCACAAGACGCTTTTTCGCTTTTCCATAATACTAAAGAATTAAACAGTTTATTAGCTTTAGCTAAGGTAAATAAAATTTATATGCCATCATCAGAAGAAGTATGTCTTAATACTTACACTAAAAATGGTAGTTTTAAACTTATTATTTCTGCAAATGCAAATAAATGCAGAATTTGTTTAACAGAAACTGAGAAAGAAAATCCCCTTACACCATATAATTTTTGTATGCTTTTAAGAAAACATTTAACAGGTTCAGAAATTAAAAGTGTCTCACTTTGCGGATTTGAAAGAATTGTAAAAATAGTTTTTCTATCTAAAAATGACTTTTTTGAATGTGAAAAAGAATTATATATAGAAATAATGGGAAAATACAGTAATATTTTTTTGACAGAAAGTGACAAAATATTAGGTGCTTTAAAAACTACTTCAATTGAAGAAACTTCAAAAAGAATGCTTCTTACAGGTGTACTTTATACTTTTCCACCTATGCAAGATAAAATTGAACCATTAGAAAAAGATAAAGTTATTCAACTTATTAATAATTTTCCTGATGGTGATTTCACAAAATATTTATTTGAACATATTAAAGGTATTGCATTTATAACAGCACAACAAATAGTAGATGAATATCCCTCTGATTTAGAAAATATTGATGCAGAAAAATTTTACAGCTATTTTTATAATTTTATTTATGGCGACGATATATCGCCTTGTGTAAAAATTATAAATGGTATACCAACCGACTTTTTTATTAAAAGTAAAGGACTACCTTTTGATACAATTAATGGTGCTCAAAATTATTATTATACAAATAAAGAATTAAACCAAAACTTTAACGAATTAAAAAAACGACTTATCGGAAAAGTAAAAACAATTGAGAAAAAAGACGAAAAAAAACTTTCTATTATTCTTCAAAAACAAAAAGATTGTAAAGATATAGAAATTAACAGAATAAAAGGTGAATTGCTTTTATCTAACCTTTATATTTTAAAAAATGGTATGGAAAGTTGTACTTTAGATAATTACTATAAAGAAAATTCCGTTTTAGAAATTCGCCTTGATAAAAATCTATCAATAACCGATAACGCTCAAAAATATTTTAAAAAATATAATAAACAGAAAAAAACTTTAGTTGCTATTGCCCCTCAATTAGAAGAAACTCAAGCAGAATTAAATTATTACAAAAGCATTTACAGTGAAATTGAAACTTGTGAAAATGTTTTAGATTTAAAAGAAATTGAAAAAGAATTACAATCACTTTCACCTGCAAAAAAGACTGAAAATAAAAGACCAGTAAAAAAGCAACCTGAAAGTAAACCAAAAGAATTTATTGCTGATAATTTTATAATTAAAGCAGGCAGAAATAATTTGCAAAATGATAAACTACTTTCTTCATCTAAATCTAACGATTTATGGTTCCATACTAAAGGTTATCATAGTAGCCATATAATAATAGAATGTGAAAACTTAAAACCTACTGATGCAGTTATACAAATAGCAGCAGAAATATGTGCCATGAATTCACAAGGTAAAGCGGGCGATAAAATACCTGTTGACTACTGCCTTAAAAAGTTTGTCAAAAAGCCACCTAAATCTAAGCCTGGTTTTGTAATTTATACCGATTTTAAAACTTGTTATGTGACACCTAATGCACATACCGATTTAATAAAAAAATAAAAATTATATTATTTTTATTACTTTATAGCCGTTTTTTTCTATAGCGTTTTTTATAACATCTAAATCAAAATCGCTATTTGAAGATATAACGGCTATATTTTTTTTTAAATTTACTTTAGCTTTTATACCCTCAATTTCATTTAAACTTTCACTTACTATTCCACTGCAATGTTTACAGCTCATACCTTCAATAAATACTGTTTTTTTCATTTTTAATTCCTTTATATAATTTTATTCTTAACGCATTAAATACTACAAAAATCGAACTTATGCTCATAGCTCCTGCGGCTATCATAGGGTTTAAAATTAAACCAATTGACGAAAATATCCCTGCCGCTAATGGAATACACAAACAATTATAAAAAAATGCCCAAAACAAATTTTGTTTTATATTTCGTATTGTATAGTGGCTTAATGCTATTGCCTCGCTAACATCTAATAAATCATTTTTAAGCAACAAAACATCTGCCGACTCTAAGGCTATATCACTTCCTGCACCAATTGCTATTCCCACATCTGCCTGCTTTAGTGAAGGTGCATCATTTATTCCGTCACCAACCATTGCTGTAATTCCAATCTTTTGTAATTTTTCTATTTCTTTCAGTTTATCTTCTGGCAAAATATTAAATTTATAATTTTCAATACCTGCTTTTTGGGCAATTGCTTTTGCACTACTTTCATTATCGCCTGTAAGCATTACCACACTAATTCCCTGTTTTTTTAAGCTATTTATAGCAAAAAAACTACTTTGTTTAATTTCATCCATAACTACAAAAACACAAAGAAGAATTTTATTTTTTGATAGATATAATAAAGTACTTCCTGTTATATCTATATCTTCCTTTAAAGAAATTTTGTTATCAGTCATCAAACTTTTTGAACCTAAAAAATATTCATCATTTTTTATTATACTTTTTATACCTTTACCAAATATATATTCGCTTTTATCTATTTTTTCTGCTTTTAAATTTTCAATTATACCCCTATCAATAAAACATTTAGCAAGTGGATGATTAGATTTTAATTCCATTGAATAAGCAATTTTAATTAATTCTTTTTCATCAAAATCTGAATAATTTACTATTTTAATAATTTCTGGACTGCCCTTTGTAATTGTCCCTGTTTTATCTAAAGCAACATATTTAACTTTACTTAATTGTTCTAAAGCAGTAGCACTTTTAAAAAGTATGCCCATACGTGCACCTCTACCTGTTCCTACCATAATTGCTACAGGAGTCGCAAGACCTAAAGCACATGGACATGAAATAACAAGTACTGATATAGCAAAATTTATTGAACTATCCATATTACTTCCTATTATCATCCAAACAATAAAAGTAATTATTGCTAAACATATTACTATTGGCACAAATATACCAGCAACTGTATCTGCAAGCCTTGAAATTGGTGCTTTTGAACTGCTTGCTTCTTGAACAAGTTTAATTATTTTTGAAAGAGTTGTATCTTCCCCTACTTTTTCGGCACGCATTTCAATATAACCGCTAACATTTATTCCTGAACTTTGTATAAAATCGCCTGTTTTAACTTCTACTGGTATACTTTCGCCAGTTATTGCTGATTTATCTATTGTTGAAAATCCGTTTGTAATTATTCCATCAACAGGTATACTACTACCTGGTTTTATAACAACAATATCACCTTTTACTATTTCTGATGAAGATATTTCAATTTGCTTGCCATCTTTTATTATTATTGCAACTGCGGGTTTTAAATCCATTAATTTTTTAATTTCGTCTGTTGTTTTCCCCTTAGATAATCCTTCTAAAAATTTACCTAAAGTTATAAGTGTTAATATCATACCACTAGATTCAAAATATAATTTCATAGACCACGTATGTGCAAGCATTATATTATCGGCTTTTAAAAATAAAGCAACTTTAATTAAAATATATACTCCATATAAAAAAGCTGACATACTACCCGTTGCTACTAAACTGTCCATATTTGGTTTTAAAGTAAATAAATTTTTTAAGCCTTTTGTAAAATAAGTATAATTTACCGCCATAATAGCAAAAGCTAAAATTGCTTGCATTGTTATAAACAATAAAGGATTATCCATTGAATTTAAAAATTTAGGCAGAAGCAAACCTAACATATTTCCCATTGCAATATACATTAAAGGCAATAATATAATAATGGATAATATTAATCGCTTTTTTAAACTATTAATTTCATCATTTGTATTCAACTCTTCTTTATTTATATATAGTTTATAACCAGCCGATTTAACAGAACCTGCCAATTTATTTTCTGTAATAGCTTTCTCGTCAAACTCTATATTTAATGTGCCTAGCAATAAATTTGCTTCAGCATTTTTTACTCCCTCATTTTTTTTAACAGATTGTTCAACTCGCCTAACACATGCGGCACAATTCATACCACCTATTTTATAGCTTTTTTTCATTTATTCTCCTAAATATTCACTTCAAATAGTTATACCACTTTTTATTAATTATAAAACTTATAATTATAAAAAAAAGTACAAGCAATTTTTTAAAAAAAGGTTAAGTTTAATTTTCTTTTTAAATATACTATTTATATGAATACAAATAACAAAATTTTTAAATTGGAAATTGGCTGTCTAATATTTTGTATAATTTTTAGTTTTATTAACCATTTTTTATATAAATGGACAAATAACTGCATAATTTTAGCGCCATTTGTTCCCATAAACGAAAGTGTTTGGGAACATGGTAAATTATTTTTTATGCCATTTTTATTTTACAGTATATTTGAATATTTTTTATTTCCTAATAAAAAGAATTTTATTTTTGCAAAAAGCCTTCCTTTAGTTATTTGTATCCCATTAATGATAACTTTATTTTATACTTATACAGGAATAATAGGAAAAAATATTTTAATTGTTGATATATTAATTTCTTTTATAATAATATTTATTATGAATATTATAAGCTATAATTTAGTATTTGCAAAAAAGAATAAATTAACTAAACTGTTTGCGTATATTGTAATTATAATATTTTTAATGCTTATTATATTTACATTTTTTCCGCCTAAAATAAATTTATTTTTAGACCCTCTAACTTTAGAATATGGAATTAATTAGCACAAAAAAATCCGAATATCTTATTCGGATTTTTATAATTCTTTATACCTAAAAAAACTTTAAAAGCCTATTAGCCTTTAAAGTCCTTTTTCTAATAAAATTTATTTAAGAAATGAAAAAATACAAGCTAAAATTATTCAGCTGCTTTTTCTTTCTTTTCTATTACTAGTTTGCCATCATAATAACCACATTTTTTACATACCTTGTGGCTTTGTTTAAGTTCGTGACAATGTGGACATTCAACTAATGTCGGAGCATTGGCCTTGAAATTAGCAAATCTTGTATTTGACCTCTGTTTTGATATTTTACGCTTAGGTACTGCCATGTTATAACACCTCTTTTATAGATTTTCACAGTTGCATTTTTGTTTATTTAAGTTAGCGCCGCATTTACTGCAAAGCCCCTTGCAATCCTCTTTACACAAAATTATATAGGGCATATTCATTATTATTAAATCGTTTACAGCACTTGATAAATCTAACATTTCATTTAAATAATAATATTCAGTATCGCTTTTTACGTTTAAAAACTTTTCATCAAGTATGCATTTTATTGTAACTTCCGATTTTTCTAAACATCTTGAACATTCGCCTGCAAGTTTAAAAGTTATATCAGCATCAGCTAAAATATAATCTTTATAAATATTAATTTCACCTTGTACTTTTACCGCACCACTAAATGTAGTATTAGGAAGTGGAATTAAATTTTGAGGCGGGTTATAATCTAATTCAAACTCATAATCAGTTATACCCATTCTTTTTAGTTTTTTAACATCAATAATCATTTTTGAACCTTTGTGACCTTTCAATTATATTATATTATGTATATCATTGTCAACTCAAATCATTTATATTTTTAACAAAATTGTCAAAATCGCTTTTATAATAATAGCCACCAAAAATTACAGCTCTATAACCGCTTAAATAAATTTCCATATACGCCATTTTTAAAATTCGACAAGTAATTGTCATTATCGCATCTACTCTTTCAATTTTTGATAACGGAATAAAAATTCTTGTTGTAGATGTAAAACCCTTTTGCAAAATATAATAATCATCTGTTAAATTTTTACCACTATTTTTAAAAGTCAACAATAAAAACAGAGCAATAGGAATTATTAGCAATAATAATAAAGCAGAACCAATTATTGATACAGCAATTATAAAAAACATTGGCAATAGCCATAAAGATAATGAAGGAACTATTGTTTCTATTTTAGATTTTTTAAGAGAACAATTTACCGCTGTTTTATTTACTAAGCTTGTCATTATTTTTTCTGCATCTTTTTTAAACATCATATACGGAAAATAATTAGTTTCAGATAATCCTTTGCCGCCGCCCCTAGTTATTAGCTTTATTCTATACAAATTAAATAACTTAGATACAAAACAATACGAAAAATAAACCGCTGTTATATTTTCTTTATTTAAATAAAAACTTCTATTTACAATTTTTCCGCAAGTAATATTTATTCTATCATCGCAAATATTATATTTATAACTATAATATTTTATATATCTTACAGTAAATACTATTAACTGCCATAACACCAACAAAAAATATACTACTGCCGAAAGTGACCATACAATATCTTTCGAATTAGTAGAAACCATACTTAAAGTAGCTGGCAATAGAAATAATGAACATATTAAAAATAAAAGAGTTGTCCTTATTATAATTACTAGTAAATTAAGTTTTATTTCTTTATTAAAAGTCTTTTCATTTTCGTTATGAACAGGCAAAATATTTTCAGGCATTAACATTAAAAAATCATTCAAATCTTTATTTTGCAAATATATAAATATACATCTATGGTTAGTTTCTATCTTAACAGTTACAATTCCAATAATTTTAAAAACAACCGAGGCTAAAGTATCTAAAGCCTTTATATCTTCAAACTTATATATCGTTGTATTTTTTTTACCTGTCAATCTTATTTCATTATCAACAATTATTACAGTTTTTTCTTTATATAAAATTGATTTTACAATACCATACAATGTACTGATTCCTGCACCTATACAAAAAGATGCAATTACTTCAAGTAAAGAAATTCTGTCAATATTATCTACTAATCTATAGTTTATAAAAAAAGCGAAAAAAGAAACAGCAAAAAATATAGATACACATTCTTGAATAAATTTTTTGGGAGTTTGCTTAAATTCTTTCATTAAAATAAACTCCTTCAAAATTTTGCCTTAACAAATTATCAGCATTTATCAAAGAAATATTTTTTAAAATTATATTGTAAGTATCATTAATAAAAATAATATCACATAAATCTTTATATATAATCTTTTTAGTTTTTATTTTAATAGAACTAATTTTATTTTTTGGCAAAAATGTATATTTTTTAAATATAAAACCTTTTACTATCTCTAAACCACTTTCATCAATTTTATAACTATATATTTTACTAGAATAAATTGCATTTATAATTGTAAATGTA
>Ga0172378_10005989_pt1 | contig 11356 bp, 13 predicted proteins | sample GrowelOW332metaG_FD_119755 | JGI IMG/M metagenome (GOLD analysis project Ga0172378, IMG submission 119755) | Groundwater microbial communities from an aquifer near a municipal landfill in Southern Ontario, Canada - Pumphouse #3_1 metaG | ecosystem: Environmental > Aquatic > Deep subsurface >... | reverse complement strand
TTTATAAGGTGGAAGTACATCAAAAGAACACTTTTTGTAACGAGAAAAGCGTAGCCATTTGACTACGCTTTATAGATTATTTTTTATTATTAGTTTGGCTGGGGTGTGAACAGTAACAAAAGGTGTTCTATAATTTAATAATGTAACTGATTTGTCATAATTATATTATATGATTATTTATGTTGAATTATAATTATTTTCCTTAAGCTGTATATCATTAAAAATGCTCAAGATGGAGATTTAAAAGGCAGGTTGAATTATGAAAACAGTTGATAAATACATTATTGGCACTATGCTCATTGCTTCTTTATCTATTATTTTATACAGAACATTTGCATTTAAAAGCTATGAGCATAAGATTCTCAAAATATATGTAAATAACAATTTCTATCAGGAGGTTAAATTTGATAAGAATACGGATAAAACTTTTATGATAACCTCAGATTTAGGATGGAACAAGATAGAAATTAAATCTGGAAGAGTTAAGATATTAGATTCAGACTGCTATGAAAAATCCTGTATTAATATGGGGTTTATAGATAATGTTGGCGATTCTATTGTATGTCTTCCTCATAGACTGGTTGTAAAAATAGCGGAAGACGGTAATTTTGCTATAGATGCTATAAACCAAGGAGGTTTCAATGAACATTAAAAAGATGGTATATCTGTCTCTTATGGCAAGTCAGGCTTTACTTCTTTTTATTATAGAAGCCTATATCCCTGTACCCTTGCCTGCCATAGGAGTAAAATTAGGTCTTTCAAATATTATCATACTCTTAGTACTTTATACCTACTCCTACAAAGAAGCTCTAATAGTCCTTTTATTGAAGCTGATATTATCAATGTTTTTCAGCGGCTCACCATCAATGCTTTTATATAGCTTGGCAGGAGGACTTCTAAGCCTCTATTTTATGAATTTGTTTAAAATTATTTTTAAGGATAGCATCAGCATAATAGGTGTAAGTTTAATTGGAGCAGCCTTTCATAATATTGGGCAAATAGCAGCTGCTATAGCTATACATCAAAATCTAAGCATACTTTTTTATCTGCCAATAGTCCTATTATCGTCCATATTTACAGGATTACTAATCGGAGCAGCCGCTAAATTTACATTAGAAAATTTTATAAAAACAAGTGAAAGCGGAGTAAACCATTAGGCTTACTCCGCTTTTTATTATATAATGTTAATAATTTAAATAAATTGGAGGGTATTATGAAAGAGATAAAAAAAGTTTCACTTATTGGTCTGGGGGGAATCGGGGCCTCCTTTGGAGCTAAAATACATAAGTTTGACAGCAGTATGTTACGAATAGCAGCTGACAGCAAAAGAATAGAAAAGTATAAAAATAATGGTATTTATATAAATAATGAAAGAGTAGATTTTAATTATTTTACCCCGGATACCAATATAGAAAAGGCAGATCTGCTTATAATTGCAACTAAATATCAGGGCTTAAAGGATGCAATTGAAGAATCTAAAAATCATGTAAAGGATGATACCATAATAATGTCCCTGCTAAATGGAATAGAAAGCGAGGACATAATTCATAAGTATTATCCAAATAACAAAGTATTATATTCTTTTGTGGTAGGTTCAGATATTGTCAGGGAAAAGGTTAGAATAACCTATGAAAATTTAGGAAACATAACCTTTGGAGACAAAAATAATGAATTTCTCTCTAAGCAGGCTGCTTTAGTTAAGGATTTATTTGATAAATCAGGTGTTCCATACAACATTCCAATTAATATGGAGAAAGCCATGTGGTGCAAGTTTATGTTTAACGTAGGTATAAACCAGTCCTCTGCTGTTTTAGAAGCTCCCTATGGAGTATTTAAAGAAATCCCTGAGTCCAGGGAAGTTATGAAAGCCTTAATGAATGAAGTAGTTCAAATTTCAGTTAAAGCTGGAGTTAACTTAAGCTCTGAGGATATGGACTTATTTCTAAATAAAACACTTCCTTCCTTAAGTGCCAGAGGAAAAACATCAATGCTTCAGGATATTGAGGCAGGAAGAAAAACAGAAGTTGAGATGTTTGCTAAAACAGTTGTTAATATGGGAATTAAATATAATATTCCAACACCTGTAAACCAAGTCTTTTATAATATGATAAGAACAAAAGAACAAATAAAAATTTAATTGTAAACTATTTAATGTTTTTAAGTTGACAATCAATCCTCCCTGTTGTAATATTTTGTTATACAATTATATAACTTGGAGGTTATTATGAAACTTAAAACTAAAGATATGATTCTTGTTGGAATTTTTGCAGCTCTTGCGGTAGTAGGAGCAAAAATATCAATACCCATACCGCCTGTTCCTGTTACTCTTCAGTTATTTGTATGCTGCTTTGCAGGTATGCTTTTAGGATCAAGACTGGGCCTTTTATCTCAGGTAGTTTATATATTACTTGGCCTTGTAGGCTTACCGGTATTTGCAGGAGCTTCTTCTGGTCCTGCTTATATACTGTCCCCTACCTTTGGTTATGTAATAGGCTTTGCGTTAGCTGCTTACACCGTAGGAAAAGTATCTGAAAAAAGCAGAAATTTTAATATTAGAATCGCTGCTCTTTCAGTTTATTCCGGTATTGCAGTTACTTACCTCATAGGAGTTCCCTATATGTATTTTATAATAAAGCTATATATGGGGAAAAACATAACTGTAATGTATGCAATAGAAAAAGGACTGCTCCCTTTTATAGTTAAGGATATTTTACTTGGAGCATTACTTACAATAACAGCTGCAGCTGCTGTCCCTGCCCTAATAAAATCAGGATTATATAAAAAATCTGCTAATTCTGGTTCTTCTCAGAAATCTTAAGTTTCCGGGGGCATAATTAACAACACTTATTTTATTATATTATATTATATTATAGAAAAAAGCCGCTGATCAGCGGCTTTAACTATAACTTCCTATTCCTCGGACAGATACTTCCCCTGATATTATTTTATCTTTTTCGCCATTCTTATGCTCAATTATCAGGGCTCCATCTTTGTCTATATCAATTGCCTTTCCCACAGCTTCTTTACCATTTTTTATTATTTTCACATTTTTTCCTATAAGTGATGAATTATCTCTGCATATAGAAACTGTTTTGCTGTAATCACCCTTTAAAAATTCATCATATAAATTTTCAAAATTATTTAAAAGACCTGAGAGCAGTATTCTTCTGTCTATATGCTTTCCCTTTTCAATCAGCAGTGATGTAGCCTTATCTTTTAAATCCTCTGGAATATCATCAGTATTTAGATTAACATTTATACCTATCCCGATTACAATATAATTTATTCTGTTTATTTCACCGCTCATTTCCGTCAGAATTCCGCATACTTTTTTGCCATTTATGACTATATCATTAGGCCATTTAACCTGACACTCTATTCCTATATCCTTAAGTGCCAAAAGTACTGCTGCTGCCCCAATGCTGGTAATCTTTGGTGCCTTTTCCATATCTATGTCGGGCTTTAAAATAATTGACACAAATATTCCCTTATAAAGAGGAGATGTCCACGTTCTTCCAAGTCTTCCTCTCCCCTTTAGCTGCTCCTCACCTACTACTGCTGTGCCCTCCGATTCAACATCTGCTATTCTCTTACACTCTGAATTAGTTGAATCTATGGATTTCTTATATATAATTTTTTTTCCTATTCTATTTGTCTTCAAATATGCTCGTATCTCTTCATAAGTTAAAATATCAGGAGAGCCTATCAGCTTATAGCCTCTTCTTGAAACTGATTCAATTTGGTATCCATCATTTTTAAGAGAATTTATATACTTCCAAACAGAAGCTCTTGTTATATTTAACTTACTGCTTATTTCTTCGCCGGATATAAATTTATTCTCATTATCTTTCAGATATTTTAATATTACTTCCTTCATTTTTAACAACTCCTCAATTTATATAGTACATAAATTTTAAAATAATGCAAATATTATAATAGGGAGGTGATAAAGTGGCTAAAAAAGGAACAAAAAGGCCATCAGAAAATGAGAATACTCCGGTACAGATGAGAGAGAAAAATAAGAAAGGAAATGAAAATCAACCGGTAGAAACAAAAAAATAATGTTAGTAATATTTTATAACGTTTTATTTGCTGTTTTAGCACAAAATGGAGATACCATATAAATAAAAATGCATAACCTTAGTTATGCATTTTTTATCAACTTCTTTTTATTTCATTTATTAGCTCTTTCTTTGCCGATTCCTCCGCCCTGCCCGTCAAAACCTGCTGTATTCTTAATCATTTTTTCTTTATATTATTATATAAAATGCTGCAGCCAATGAAAATAAGAATTACAGCAAATAGTATCTTTGAATTAAAATACTTATAAATATCCTTATAGAACATGGATAGATATTGAAATATAGAAACTGCTGTAAGGACAAATACAGGAATCAAAAGTCCTCCTTTTTTTTCTCCGAATAAATATAACTGAAATAATCCAATAGCTACAGACAGAGTATATATAGGATAAGTGTAGCCTGAAAAATTCCATTTAGTAAATGTTTCAAATATAAACAGGAGCCCAAGCACAGTAAGTATCCCTCCGGGAACTAATATGCCCGGATCCTTTCTGCTGTTAAAATAGCTTATCTCAAAGGATAAACCTAAAGCAAGAACTATATAAGGCCAAAGATTAGATGCACTGATAAATTCATATCCGAAAATTGAGTTTATTAAAAATATAACTCCTAAAATAATAAATAGAAAACCCCAAATTACTTTCCCTTTCATATAATCACTCCTAATCAAATTTACATATATCATTAATATATTATAACATATTTACATTAATGTAAATTAAGGAAATTTCAAAATTAATCTCCAATATTTAATTTCCTTAATTTTACTTTATTTTAATATTATATATATTAAATAACTGAATTAAAAAAATATTTTTTTGTAAAGGTTTCCACATCTTTATTGTTTTGTTGAAATTCGATACAATATATTTACATATTCTTTACACAAACAGAAGAGAGGCGGAAAGATATGGATGTTGATAATTTAATATTATTTCAAAGAGAAAGAGACAAAAGTATTTTAAAAACACAGCATTTGGAAGGTCAATCCCTGCTGACAAAAAAAATACTGGCTTTTCAAGTCTCTATCGGAGAATTGGCTGCTGAAACTAACTGTTATAATTTCTGGAGTGAAAGCAAGAAAACGGATAAAGATTTAATACTTACCAAGTATATTAAATCTTTAAGATCTTTAGTGTCCATTGGGGTAGAAAAGAATTTTTCAGAGCTTACAATAGAAGATAAAGAATTGGATTTGGAAGTTACTGAACAATTTTTAAATCTTTTTATTGACACTAACGATTTGATTGTTTGTTCCTCAAAAGATAATTACATAACACTGCTGGAAGATTTTTTTTGTCTAGGTAGGTCATTAGGGTTAGATGACAACATAATAAAGAGAAATTATATAGGACAATACTCTAACTAAAGCTGCATATGCAGCTTTTTTATTTTCAGGAAATTGCATAATTACCTTTTGGCTGGCTTTTCAGTTTAAAAATAACGAATTATTAACGTTTTTCAAATTCCCTCATTTTGAGAAACTGATTATTTTCGTAAAATTATATATTTAATATTTTTGGTTAAACTAAGCATAGGAGTGTGATAAAATGCTTGGTTTAATTTTTTCCATTTTAGCTGGAGTCTGTATGAGTCTTCAGGGAGTTTTAAACACCAGGGCCTCAGAAAAAATAGGTCTTACTGAAACGAATATGCTGGTTCAGCTTTCAGGACTCGCTCTAACCATATTAATTTTTATTTTTTTCAGCAGGGGCAATTTAAAAAAACTGGAAACCATTAATAAAATATATTTATTAGGAGGTATCCTTGGCGTAATAATCATATATGCAGTTATGATAGGAATAGAAAAGATGGGAACTACCTTTGCCATATCCACCATTCTTATAGCTCAGCTGTCCTCAGCTGCCATTATAGATGCCTTTGCATTATTTGGAGCTAAGTACACTCCCTTTAGTTTAACAAAAATTATTGGGGTTATCGTCATGATAGCAGGCATTGTAATTTTCAAGTGGAAAGGATAGAGTAAATTTTTATTAAAAAATCCGAAACAATGCCCATATCTAGTAATATAATATAATGTAACAATTTTTGGGTATTTATATGTTTAGAATTAGCAATAAACTAGATAAAAACATAAAATGGCTTATTAAGCAGGATTATTACGAAAAGTACAGAGTACTTATATCCTGTAATTCATTGATTGATAAGACAGCAGAAAGAGTACTTATACTAAAGGGACAGATCATATACAAGCTTACTTATTCTAATATAATATGTGCTAAGCTTAGCAAAAATTCTCTGCTTAGATTAATTGAGTACCCCTCTGTAAGTTATATCATGCTGGATGAAAGTGTAAATTTACCTTCATATATTAAGTATAAAGGCATGGTGTCTTCAGTAAATATTGAGTCTGATTTAACAGGTCAGGGTGTAACCATTGGTATAATAGACAGCGGAGTATTTCCTCATAAAGATTTATCCTTCCCTAAAAATAAAATTATAGGATTTTTAGACATTGTAAATGATTATAAATTTCCTTATGATGACTCAGGGCATGGGACTTTAATCTCCGGAATAATAAGCTCCTCAGGCTATTCCTCCAAGGGAAAATTCAAAGGAATTGCACCTGGTGCAGATATATTTATGATAAAAGCCTTCAGCAGCAATAACAAATCATTTGTTTCATGTATCCTATACTCTATTGAATATCTTATTAAGAATTCAGAGGAATTTGGTATAAAAATAATTTTAATGCCCTTTCAAATAAGTAACAGCTGTATAACTGCAGCCTTTAGTTTACTATTTAATATGGCCTGTCATATGGGAATTTCAATAATAGCTTCATCCGGAGAAAATGGCACATCTAAAGACTCCATAACAGGATTTTCTTTGCTGGAAAATTGTATAACAGTAGGGGGCTTTGATACTTTAAATAATGATATTTATAAAGATTCTTCAGGAGGGAACTCTAGAATAAAAAAGCCTGAATTTATAGCTCCCTGTTCCGGATTATCCTCTTTAAACAGCAGCATAAAATATATTCCTGAGAGAAACGGGAAAAGATTATTTCCTGAACCCTTAAAAGAAGGTTATTCCTCATTTTCCGGTATATCCTTATCATCAGCATATACAGCTGCCCTGACAGCACTGCTGCTTGAAAAAAATAAAAGCCTTCAGACAGATGATATAAAATCTCTGCTTAAGGCTTCCTGTAAAATAATTAATTTGCCTAAATACCTTCAAGGTGAAGGCATTATTAATAACATTTCACGGTAAACTCTATTTTAAATATTTTAATGGGTTTACTGCAGTGCCATTTAACCTGACTTCAAAATGAACATGAGGTCCTGTACTATGTCCTGTAGAACCAACGTACCCTATCAGCTGTCCTCTTTTAACCTTCTGTCCTGCTTTGACTACCATTTTGCTGGTATGTCCGTAAAGTGTTTCAATTCCGCTGCCATGGCTTAATTTAATAAGATTGCCGTATCCTCCGCTGTCCCAGGATGCACTCTCTACAGTACCATCTGCTGCCGCATATATGGGAGTGCCTATACTGGCTCCTATATCTATCCCTTTATGAAGTTTTCCCCATCTATACCCAAAGTAGGAGGATATACCCCCTCTTGATGGTTTTGTAAGGAAGGCTATTCCTGCTGAAATAGGATTTTTCGTACCTACTGCTACTACTTTATCAATAGATTTATTTATCACTCTGGTGCTCCCTGCATTTGATGACAATACATCTCCATTTTCCATAGTGATAAGTTTATCTACTTCTTTAAGACCTGATTTCCCGTATTGCTTAGTAACAATAGTCCCTACAACATAATCATTTGTCCATATAGTTCTGGTTGATGGACTAATTTTTACGTTTTCCGTTTTAGTTCCGCTGAAGCTTATTTTTATAAGGTTATTATTATTGTTTCTTTTAATTATATCTTCAATTACCAGGTCACCCTCCCTTATTACAGATAAGGGATACATAGCTTTATTATATGTAATCTGACTTAAAATCTTAATCTCCCTGATGTCCTTAAGACCACTATTTTTTGTATAATATTTTGATACTCCCTGAATTATCTTATTTCCTTCTTCTTCATTTTCTACAGCTGCTATTTCCTTACCGTCAATAAGCAGCGCTGCAGCCTCTACCTTTATATCTGAGCTTTGAAGCAAAATTTTTTCTGCTTCAGTTTTATTTAAAATCATATCCTCTGATACTTTTACTCTTTTAAGCTGAAATTCATCGGTTAAATCGTAAGTTTTATATGCATCTTGGATGTAGTTTACTAAATCTTCTTTTGCTGCTTGGTATTCTGCTTTGCTTCTTACATAACCTATTGTCTTGCCATCCTTTAAAACGGCCAGGGCATTTGGTCTTATAACCCGATAATTTAAAGTACAATAAGAAACTGTTGCAGCTATTACTATTGCAGCCATCTCTTTTTTATACTTTATGAGTTTCAAATTTATCACACTCCTTGCATATTCTTATAGTTTAACCTATTAAGAAAATATTATCAACCCATCTTATTTTTAATGAACTTTGATTTGTTAGCTTATTTCTTATCTGATATAATGAGTGTACAATAAAAAAAGAGGATGATTAAATGAGTACATATAAATTCAAAAACTCCAGCACCAGCTATACTATGATTAATAATGTTTTTATAGATAATTACATGTCGAAGGCCAGAGGAGAATTCATAAAAGTTTATATCCTGGGCCTTAGATTTATGAGCTCCGGAGAACTTGGAATATCTTCAGAAATAATTGCCTCAAACCTGAACTTACTGGAAACAGATGTGCTTAATGCATGGAACTACTGGGCAGAGGAGGGAATTATTAATTTTAAAAAATTAGATAATATGGGTAACTACGATATAGAGTTTTTAGAATTAACTCCGGAAGCTGAAAGCAAATCAAAAGTTGATATAGTTGAAGAGCTGTCAGACATCAAGGTAAAAGATTTACTGAAAAGTATTGAAAAGTTACTTGGCCGAATGCTTTCTCCTAAAGAGGTAAGTCTTTATCTTTCATTTATGAAAGACTTTGATTTTTCCCCTGAAGTAATAGTTCTATTAGTTGATTATTGTATATCAAAAGGTAAAAACGATTCCAGATATATAGAAAAGATAGCCATGTCATGGAATGACAGCAATATTAAATCTTTGGAGGATGCTCAAAGCTATATTAAGTTCCACGAGGATAAATGGATTAATATAAGAAAGATTCTAACCTACTTAGGCATTCAGGGAACAGAGGTAATGAAGCCTCAGGAAGAAATGATCACAAAATGGCTGGTTACTTATAAATTCCCGCTGGATGTTATTTTTAAAGCCTGTGATATTTGCTTTCAGAGAATTAACAAAACGGAATTTAAATATATTGACTCAATCTTAAAAAACTGGTTCGAATCCGGTATTAAATCAACTCAGGATGTAGATATCAAAAATACATCCTCCTTTAAGAAGGAAAAGAGAAGCCCCTATGGTGATTATAAGCAGAAAGAATATGATATTAAGGACATAGAGAAAAAGCTGTTAGGATGGGATAAAGATGATTAAGGAGTATTTAGAAAAGATAAATAGCGTTTATAGCGATATAAGAAGTAAAAACAAAAGTCAGCTTAGAGAGAGGCGTGAGGAAATAGATTCTAAACTTCCAAAAGTATCTGAAATAGAGAGAAAAATAGGAAGACTGTCAGTAGAATTATCCATATCTGCAATCAGAGGAAATACTGTTACGGATAAGGACTTTTCTGAACTAAAAGAAAAAATAACTTCATTAAGGGCGGAGAAATATGAACTTCTTGTATCTAATGGCTACTCCATGGACTACTTAGAACTAAAATACGATTGCCATTTATGTAAGGATACAGGCTATGTAGGTAATAAAAGATGCCCCTGTTATAAGGAAAAGATATCAAAGCTTTACCTTAAGGATTCAAATCTGAATAAGATTCTTGATAAAAACAGCTTTAAGAATTTTTCTCTAAGCTTCTACGGCAGTGAAAACTCAGGATATGAAAAGGATTCTCCAAGAAAGAATATGGAAAAGGTTCTGTCATCCTGTTATAAATTCATAGAAGAATTCCCGGATTCAAATGAGAACTTACTGTTCTATGGTACCCCGGGTACAGGTAAGACTCATCTTTCCCACGCCATAGCAGCAGAACTTTTAAAGGCCGGATATTTCATATTATATAAGACCAGTGAAGATTTGATACAGGACCTTAGAGATATTAGGTTTAATAAAGATAAGTATCGTGAGGAAGTTTTAGAATACTCTGATCTTCTAATAATAGATGATTTTGGAACTGAAGAAAATAATGATTTTTCAAGAGCTGAATTTTTCAACCTTTTAAACAAAAGGTTATTAAATGAAAAAAAGCTTATTATATCTACTAATCTGGAACTGGAGAATATTCTTAAAAATTACAATGACAGAATAACCTCCAGACTACTGGGGAATTTCACAATTTGTAAATTCTATGGTGATGATATAAGGGTTAAGAAAAATATTCACAAAATAAAAAAGTAGCTTATAAAAGCTACTTTTTTGGCGACCCGGAAGGGTATCGAACCCTCGACCTCCGGCGTGACAGGCCGGCACTCTAACCAGCTGAGCCACCGGGCCAGACTTGGTGGGAACAACAGGGCTCGAACCTGTGACCCTCTGCTTGTAAGGCAGATGCTCTCCCAGCTGAGCTATGCTCCCATAAATATGGTGACCCCTACGGGACTTGAACCCATGTTACCACCGTGAAAGGGTGGTGTCTTAACCGCTTGACCAAGGGGCCTAACATGGAGCTGGCAATAGGAGTCGAACCTACAACCTGCTGATTACAAATCAGCTGCTCTGCCATTGAGCCATGCCAGCATAAAAATATGGCGACCCGGAAGGGTATCGAACCCTCGACCTCCGGCGTGACAGGCCGGCACTCTAACCAGCTGAGCCACCGGGCCGCATTTGTGGTGGGAACAACAGGGCTCGAACCTGTGACCCTCTGCTTGTAAGGCAGATGCTCTCCCAGCTGAGCTATGCTCCCACATAGTGGTGACCCCTACGGGACTTGAACCCATGTTACCACCGTGAAAGGGTGGTGTCTTAACCACTTGACCAAGGGGCCATATTAGTTTAAATAAGTCGGTTAACCCGACATAGAATATAATACATAAATTTAGCCTGACTGTCAACAACTTTTTTAATTATTTTTAATTTTTGACAAAGAGACTAAGGCACAGCCCTCTACTGCACTCATTTTATTTTCTTCAGCAAACTTGATAATTTCAGGGCTTTCTGCTCCC
>Ga0172378_10005988_pt1 | contig 11356 bp, 7 predicted proteins | sample GrowelOW332metaG_FD_119755 | JGI IMG/M metagenome (GOLD analysis project Ga0172378, IMG submission 119755) | Groundwater microbial communities from an aquifer near a municipal landfill in Southern Ontario, Canada - Pumphouse #3_1 metaG | ecosystem: Environmental > Aquatic > Deep subsurface >... | reverse complement strand
GAGATATAAATAATCCTTCTTTTGAAATAGTTTGTTTTGATCCTCTAACTATGACTATTATTAAGAAACATGAACAGAAGCTAAGGGGTCAGGATTTAATAAAATATAATAGAGGCTTAGATATGGCAAATAATATAAATGAAATAATGGGAATCATTATTGATAGAAATAAAGGATAAGATAAATACCCATAAATATTGGCGGAAAGTGCTTTACTTTCCGTCTATACGGGACTAAATCGGGACAAAAACAACCCAATTTAACATATTTTAAGTTTATAAAACATTGAGAAACAACGTATTGGAAAATAAAAAAGAGCAAATGAAAGTCCCTCACTTTCCGCCAAAACCCTGTAAGGCTCTGACGTGTAATAAGTTAGAGCCTTTTGGTTTAGAAAACGGGACAAAAACGAGCCAAGAATCTTTTGGGGCGAAAAACATTGATTTTTCTTCTCCCAAAAAAAAAATGCACATAACTCTTAATTCGTACACGACTACTTTAGTTCAGCATATTCCTGCTGATTTGAAGGAAAATCCAAGCGGTTGGTATATCGAATATTATTGCTTTAATCCTTTCACTGAAAAGATGGAAAGGATAAGATATAAAGTGAATAAGTATCGTCGACAACTACAATCTGATAAAATTGCCAGGAGAGAAATAAGGAAATTAGTTCTTGATTTAAATATTAAGCTGTCGTCTGGGTGGTCCCCATTCATGGAGAAAAATCCATTCAATTACGCAAATATAAATTCATGTATTGATGAATATCTTTTAATAAAGAAAAGTGAGCTTAGGTTTGAAAGTCTACACCATTACACTAGCATGTTGTCAATGTTCAGAAAATGGCTAATTGAAAACAAAATAGAAACTATGTTACCATCTGACTTCAATAAATCATATGCTACCAAATATATGAACTATGTTTTATGCGAAAAAAAAGTATCTAATCGTACGTGGAATAATTACAGAGGTTTTCTGCGTGCTTTTTTCTTCTGGCTAATCGAAAATAGTTACTGTGCTAAAAATCCTTTTGCAGAACTCAAACATAAGAAAAATGAAGAAAAAAATAGAGATATAATACTTATAGAAGATAGAAAGCGAATAGCTGAATATCTTTTAGAAAATCACTATTCATTTTTAATTTTTTGCTTGCTGGAATATAGTTGCTTGATGCGTCCTATAGAAATTTTTAGGGCAAAAATCTCAGATTTTGACTTAGAAAAACAAATAGTTACTTTAGATGGAAAACAAACTAAAAATCACGGAAGACGAAAAGTAGTTATTCCCAATAATATAATAGGCGAACTTCGCAATTTCTTCGCTGCAACAAATGTTGAACGATTTGATCCAAGCTATTATTTATTTTCTACAGACTATGTTCCAGGTACTGTACAAAAAACAACTAGATATAGCGGAAAAACTTGGGCGAAAATCCGTACAGCATTAAAACTACCAATGAAATCAAAGCTTTATTCTCTTAGAGATAGTAGTATATTAGATATGTTGTTATCCAATATGCCTGCAAAAGTGGTACAAAAACATGCAGATCATCACGATTTGAAAATGACAACGCTATATGCAAATCATGAGAGTGCTATAATTGATACAGAAATTAGAGAGAATAGTCCTGATTTCTACTAATTATATCTTAATTAGCTCCAATTCAACCTCCATAAACTTGTTATCTTTAAGTTTATAATTGTATGACAGAATTATGTTTATGCAATTATCTATTTCTATAAGATTTCTATATGTAAGTTTGTCTATCTCTGTTGCTGTCATATATGCCGACATGGTATGTTTCTTACCAGTTGAATATATTTGAGAGATAGTTTTGTAAACTCTTTTTATCAAGCCATCTTCTCCGTCACATCTTAGGGATAATCCATTTTCCTTAATTTGAGCGTAATAGTTGTCAGCGCTTGCGTATAAATATTCACCTAGTCCTGTTTGTGTTTTTTTTCCTCTTACTATCATAAATGAATTTGAATACTTATTCTCGTAAGTATCATATGCTTTGTCTATTATAATAGCTTGTTGTGTTATTGGAATATTTATATTATTATATATTGTTGTTCCATCTCCTGCTATTGATGTTGTTGTTCCTACCATTATTGGAGTTTCGCTTTTGAACGACACAAAAGTGTCTTTACCTTCTTCTATATATAATCTATAATCGTAAGATATAAGTTGCCAATGAAGAGTATTAGAAGTCGCTGCCTCTGTCGCTTTTCCGTAAAGGTAAGCATAATATTTTCTTTCCGAAGTAATGTAATAACAATCTCCAATATTATAATTTCCAAGTCCTCCATTAGCTAAGTCACTAAGGTTTGTAACTTCTCCCTTATAGTTATATTCTTCTAAATTAGAATAATAGTCTTTTAGAATGCTATCTTCTCCTGCTTTTATTTCTAAGGAAATTCCTTTTTCATCACTCTTATAATCAATTGTATCTTTTATTATTATAGCCTCTATTTTCGTTATACTTGTGTATATTTTCGAAATGTCGATTAATTCTACATTCCTTGTCTCATGGTTGAATATAGGAAAAAAGCCCGTAATAAAATAAACATCCTTTAAAAAATCAGATATTAATATATCGTTATTGAAACTATTACTAAGCTTATAATTTTCTGGAATATCAAGGTAAAAATATTCATTATTTGCATTATATTCTGCAATTATATTTCCTGTAAATACTATAAGTTTATTATATATCAATGAGAATTTCTCTCTATCTAATATATAACCTAAACTTTCGAATATCATATCCAAAAGATATTGAACCTTAAAACATGGAGCAATTAATTTTGTGTAAGAATAATTATTATAAATCAAATTAAGACTCTTCTCTCCTGTAAATACATTATTCATTAAAGGCATTATATCATTATAGAACGTTTTTGTTATTCCATCAGGAAGCGAACTCATCATGTTCTTGTTTTGTAGCATTGGAAAGCAATAATTGGAATTTTCATCAGCATTAATTGATTCAATAAATGATAGTTTATTAATTGTACAAAGAAAATATAGTGTTATTGTCGGTCCGTAATATGCAGCATTGTGAATTATTCCAATAATTATTTCTATAGTATCTCCAATCTCTCCATTGACATTAAAAGAAGCACTAACAATAGTCTCAAGTCCTCCTGTTGCATCTATTGTCTGAATTAATTCGTTTGTGCCATTATTTTTTTTGTAGTATAAATTTATTCTTGTAATTGTTGTGTTATTAGCTCCATCTGTATTGGTAAATGCTCCTTGAATATTTAATTTTATTTCCGCTGCTTCTGGAAAATATAACATATTACCTTGCATAAAGTCTGATGAGCCTTGATAATAATGTAATGTTGGTTGTACTACTTTGGATGAACTTGTCGATGATAAAATAGTCATTGGAGTTATTGCACTAAATATTAATCTCTTAGAGCATTCTATTGTTCCAAAATCTAATTCATTAAGTTTTTTATCTTTAATGAGATAAGAAAATTTGTTTTTCGCATATCCGATTTGTAATGTTGCAGTATTTTCTTCCTTAGATATATCACTTATGAAACCTATTCCTCTAAAATTAAGTGCAGAAATTATTTCTGCATCATACTCATTCTCATTGATAACATCTATGTTATCTAAATAACCAATAGCTTTTTCGTTGCCAGTTATAGGTATCTTTATTGAAAAGATAAGGTCTAATCTGTCTTCATCATTTTTAAGAATAGGATTCGCTGAAGAAACGTCAAGCTCTTCACTACTTAATATCAACTCTTTATTATCTAATAGAATTCTCATTATATTACTGTCTTAAAATTAGCATATGTGTAAGAAAATTGAACATTATTTAGTTCCGTTGCATCAATTTGTTTAAGAACAAAATTATTTGCATCAATTATTATTTCTAATAATTCTCCGTTGACAACCTCATATATTTTTTCAGAAGAAAAAAACTCTTTAATATGCTCTCTTTGATTATCTGAAACAATGAATCCTGTATTTTGATTCTGTTTATAATAAATATTTTTATTGATGATAATAATTTGTTGTTTATTTTCTGCTGTATCTTGCTTAGTCTCAAGAATAGTTTCATTTTTTCCTTCTAAAATCAAATTGTCCCACACTGCAAATTTATTGAGATATATAAATTCTCTTTTATCTTTGAAATCTTTCTTAATATAATTAATTGTAGAATAAATAACGTTCCCAGATCCAACCGATACAACATATTCCGCAATTTCTTCTTCTGTTATTATTGAAAATAGATCTTTTATTGACTTCCAATTTGTTGGAATCTCTAAAATTACATTATCATCGTACGTTTCTATGTTTTGAGAATAAACTTCCGAAGATCTCCTTAGATAGTTATAAGCTGTTATTTCTAAATACATAGTCGTAGATGCTAAAGCTTTAAAAATAAATATTTTTTCGTTGCTATCTTCTGATATGTATCTCTTCTCTGAGTTAACTATCATTGCTTTTCCTGCAAATAAATCATTTAGTTCTGTTTCTTCTATATTTGTTTTTAATGCATATATATCTACACTAGATAATGCATTACTATTAGATATTGTTGAGCCAATTAATTTGAATTTTTTGCACGAAAAAGTATTTATAATAGAGAACGAATTCCTTAGGATTAATTCGTTATTAATATTGTTTTTTAGAATACTACTTATGTCAAATGTTGAATACCCTTCTTGGCCAATTGCTTTAGATAACTGAATTATTTTATTGTTTTCATCATCCATTATCGTCAGTCCTACAGGATAATTATTGTTGCTGTCAATATTATATATAGGAACTTGTACTAATGTTGCAGAATCGGTTGTATCTAATGTAAAATTATTATAAGTGATATCTCTTTTTTTAAACCTTACATCTTGATTTGATATTGATAAATTGAAATCAACAAATATTTGGTAAAAACTATTCATTCTATCTAACAATGCTTGAAGAGATGTTACGTTGTAAGAATAGTTTATTCCTTTGTAATTGATTGAACCTATTAATGCTGCTGGTAGTATTCCTGAATATCTAATGATCAGCATATCTATATATGTATTCTGTATTCGATTATCTGTGCGATATTTTATCAAACATTCTTTTTTTGCTTGCAAAATATTGTTATTTACTACATTTAAAAATCCCATAATTAACCTATTTTATTGTTTATATAATCTATGACTTTATCTGCCTTTTTAAGGCCTTTTCTTAATGTATATATATCGCTTTCATTAATAGTTGTGTTAAGCTGATTCAATGTCTGCATTATATTTTTCATTAATGTGGAATCATTTCCAAAATTTAATGCATCTTTCGAAAAACTTGGATATTTCCCTTTTTCATAGCCATTAACAATGTAATTAATTACTTCAGGACTATCCTTCATTATTTTTTTGAACCTTTTATTATCTACAACAAGTTCAGGACCTGCTTCTCCTACTAATACCGATGGTTGAGAATATACACCCGTCTGCATATTGCTTACCGAGTTAACTTTGAATTTTTTTCCATCTTGTTTTCTAGTTACTATTGGGTATAAGCCTTCTTCCAATCCTTGAATCTGATTGTATTGAGCAGTAGCCGATGCTATTTGTGCTGCACCTGCTACAGCAGAGATGGCAGACCAAGGTAAACCAAATGTTAGTGGAGATGCTGAATATGACTTCATGACTGCTAATGCAGTTTCTGAAATGATTTTAGCAATATTAATGGCTAATTCGACGCCTGCATATTTCTTTTTTATTGCTTTCTGTTCATTCTGATATTTTTCTTCAAGAGCATTTTTTTTTGAGTCATATTCTTCTTGAGAAATCAAACCTCTGTCTAATTTCTTTTTTAACGCTTCTTCATCCTTATTATAAGTTGTTTCTGCGTTTGTTAGATCAGCGTCCTTAAATGCGCTTACTGCAGTCGAAGCGTCTTGAGTAGCTTGATTTGCCTTATCAAAATAGTCTTCTAAAAAACCAAACTCATTGTCCCATCGCTTTTTTGCAATTTCTTGCATTGATTTTTCATACTCCTGTTTCGCAATTAATCCGCTTTGATATTTGCTTTTTAGTTCTGCTTCTTCTATATCAAGCTTGCTATTTTCCGATAGGGCAGGACTTTTTTGCGTATTATTTTCGCTTTCTTCCGCCATTGCTTGGTGAAGTTCTCTCTTCTTCCTTTCAATTTCTGTCTCTAAAACGATGGTATTATCGCCGTATTTTTTTTGAATAGCAAGTCTTTTTTGCATTTGAGCTAATTCAAAAGCAATAAGAGTTATGTTGTATTCTTCTTGTGATAATTGCCCGTTGTTTAGCTTTTTTTCTAAATTAAGCTTGTATTCATCTGCTGAATCTTCAAGTAATTTTATTTCTTGAGAATAACCTTGTTTTTGAATTTGTGCTTTTGTTTTAGCGATGTCAAGTTCAACTTCTCCAGTATTTTGTTTATGTTTTTTCAATACTGCAAGTTTTTGTTCATTAAACTTTAGTTCGTCCTCAAGATTAATACTATTATATTGTTCTTCTTTTATTATCTTTTCTGTAAATGCTTTTTCGTTGATAGCTTGTTTTTGCTTCAAATTGTCTTCTAAATCTTTAATCTCCTTTTCCCAAAGTTTCTTGTCTTCCGTAGCTGCTTTCTTTTCTGCTTTTTCTCTTGCTTTTCTTTGTTTTTCAGTTTCTTCAATCACAGAATCTGAAGCAGTTTTTTGTATATCGTTAATTTCTTGAAGTCGTTGTTTGTATTCCTCTTTACTTATTTCATTTGTTCTTACTAATTGCTCTAAATTGAGTTTTTGTTGTAAAAATGTGTCAATAGGTTTATCACTAATATAATTTTGTATTTCATTCCAAATATCATCATAATTTTTTTTAGCATCAGCAACAACTTTATTTCTTGCATCTTGTTCTGTTCCGTTCAGCCCTCCTGTTAGAAAATTCCAGGTAGTTTTCCAGAATCCTGGATTTGTTTTAGCCTCTTCTACATCTTTGTCTGCATCAGCTAATTTTTTTTCTAAGTTTTGTAAGTGTATTTTTTTTTCTAACTGAGATAGATAGTTTTTAATGATGTTTGTTCCTTGTGCTGTCTTTATATTTTCGAGGGTTAATTTATCTAAGTATTCTGGAGAAATGGATATAAGTTCTTTGAGTTTTTTATTTCTTTCTTCTCTTGAAAGATTTTCATTATTTATTTGGTCTTTAAGAACTTCAATTTTTGCCTTTTCATCTGCCATTTGGTCGTTTGTTTCTTTTTTAGCTTCATTCAATGCTTTCTGTGCCTTTGTTGTGGAATTAAAAGCATTTGTTGCTAATGCAAGAATTGAAATAAGAGAACCAAGTAAAATAATCATTCCTCCTATTCCTGTTGCAGATATAGCCGTATTCCAAATTGCTTGAGCAATTGCTGCAGCTTTCGTTAGAAGTGTTGTTTTGCCAATCATATTCTGTTTGATGGTCTCAGCTAACATCCATTTGTATGATTGAACAGTAGATTTAACTTCTAATGCCCATGTAATTATTTTTTGTTTATTGTATGCGATAAAAGCAAATGTTAAAGAGGCAATTAAAGGAAGTAATGACGAAAAATTATTGACTAAAAAACCAATTGCCTTAACCAAATAACTTGCACCGGATAATGAAACTCGAAATGCAGGATATAATTTTTCTCCTAAGGCTACAGCATTTTCAAGAAATTTATTTCTTGATTTTTCAAGCTCTGCCTGTGCATTGTTATTTTTTTTGTCAAATTCATCTTGTATAGATGTTGCTTCAGTAAATGCTTTATTAGACAATGCTTGAGCTTCTTTCACAGAATCAATTCTTTTAGCTAAAGAAGAAAGTACACTAATAGCTCTAACGCCTTCTGTCCCCATGTCTTCAAACATTGGGATCATCGCTTGGAAGCCACCTTTTGCATTCATTGCCTCTAACATCTCAATCATAGCTTCATTAGTATCTTTAGCTACTAATTGCGTAAACCCTTTTACTTCTAATCCTGCAATTTTTGCAAACTTCGCAGGTTCTGACATCATTTTTACAATGAATTGTTGAATAGCTGTTGAGGACATCTCAACTTGCTGTCCTGTTTGATTCAACGCTGATGCTATTCCCATTATATCTTGTGCGGATATTCTTGCTGAAGCTGCGACACCGCCTAATCTTTGAGAAAAACTTATTATATAAGCTTCTTTAGCTATTGATGCTTGTCCTAATTCATTTACTGCAGAGCCAATAGCGTTAATTGCATCTGCAGTTCCCATTAAGTCACGAAGTCCAGAAACATTTGCAATCGTGAGCAAATCACTAATAGCATCTTCGCCAAGGTCTTCGCCAAGTGCAACTTTAATTTTATCAAGCTCCCTTACAATTCCATTAAGATTCTGAACTCCAGTTTCACCTGCTTTCCCTGCATCAGATGCGAGTTTAAGTAATTCTTCTCTTGTAGTTCTCGTATTATAACCTTTTAGAACTTTATCAAGCTCTTTTACTTCTGCAATTGTTAAGCCTGTATTCTTACTTACATTTGCGTAAGCATCGTCAAGTTTTGCATATTCATTAATGACGTTTTTAATAGCAAAAGCAATACCTGTTACAGAAGCAATGAATCCAACAGCTAAGGCTTGATACTTATTAAAAGAGTTAGCAAGTTTTGTCATTGAATTTTGATGTTCTCTAACAATATTATTTGTTTTGAGAAAAGCATTTTCAGTATCACGTTGCTTAGCATTTAATCGCGTCATTTCTCCTCTAACCTCGGCTAATGTTGCAGAATATTGCTCCCATTCAGGAGTATTTGGTTTTGCTTTATTTAGCTGATTTTGCAGACGAGCAGAAATAGAACGAAGCTGAGACATACTCATTTCCGTTACTTTTAATTCTTTAGATACAAGACTTAAAGCTGCGTCTGTTTTCTTTAATTCTTGAGTAGTTTTATTCCATTCGTTATTTCCTTTCTTACCACTACTCTCAAGCTCCTTAATTTTTTTATTAAGGCTATCAAATTTAACTTGTAAAGCTTCAATTGCTCTCTCTGCGTCTTGTTGATCTATGTAGATGTTGACGCCTCTTTGAATCATCTTTGCCATTTAATCCTATTTTGATTTCAACAAAATTAGAAGTGAGCGTTGCAAAAAAAAAGGACAAAAAAAAGCCCACCAAAAAAGTGAGCTTGTCTTATTTATAAATGAATAATTATTATTTTATCCTAATGCCAAATCCATCAAAATTAAATTGAACTGCATTTTCTACTGCAATATCTCCCAATTTATCAACTTGAGCGTCAATAGAGTGATTAAACCAATCTGTACTTTGTCTATTATATCCTTTTCCAACGCCTTTCTCTATGTAAACTCCGTGACGTTCAAAAGCAAATCTTACCCTCTGTATAACATTGTTGCTTTTATCTCTATTTAAATGAAAACCAATTGATTTATCAAGTTTTTTTTCTATTATTTCCCCACCTTTCTTATAAATAGATCCTTTCTTACCTTTTGATGTCATACTTTCAACATTAGATTTTAAGATTTCTTTTGTTTCTGTAGCCCAATTGGTAATAGCAATGTTAAATTTTTCTTCCTGTACAGGATCCCCAGAAAATTTAACAGAAAAAAAATCAGCTTGCGTTAATCCCTTAAAAAATATCCCCATCTTTCCAGTCCTCTTTATTAAAATCAATAGGTCCTAATTGAAATTGAATTTCAATAGCATTACCAAAATGTTGTGCTGTCTGTCCACTCATTTGAACAAATGTAACTTTTTTTATTGAGATTCTATTTTGATTGCGAAATTCCCTTTCAATTCGTTTAATTATTTTTCTTCCAAGCATTTTGGTTGAAAGAAAAGCCTCATTTACTTTTAAATATCTATCCTTAATGTTAAGCTCAACATAATCTACAATAGAAAATACAACAGAAGGATTTTCAATAAGGTCTTTTACTTGATTAGGAAGAAATTCCGAATCAATAGAATCCGTAAAAAGAACAGGATAATCTTCCTTAGAAATTTTAGTCAGTTCAACTGTTGCTAAATCTGCAGGAGCTTCCACAAATCGAAGCTGATCTATTTGTAATTTGTCGCAAATACCTCTAAAATAATCAGAAACTTGTATGTTATTTCCCCAGTCCATAATAATTATTTTTGTTTTTCTTGCTCAATTATTTGTGATTGCATGTAGTTCATTAGGACATGGATGTTTTCTTTCTCAACATCTTTTGTTCGTCCAAATTTTTCTCCCGCAAGTGAAGTGATAAATGAATAAGGAAATTTATCTTCAGAAGTTCCACCGTCAAATAGCTTAGGATATCTGTTTGCTAACCCAATTAGTTCGCCTTCATACATCTTCATTATCGCTACTTTTATAATTGGAGAAAGCGTTTTGCATTTGCTCAAGCTATAATTGAATTGTGATTCAGAATATTCTAACCTTATATTTTTGCTTGAAGCTCGTAAAAGAACGGCACATAGCTTATTCAAGTTATCTATGGAATTTGTTTTTGAAAACATATTCAAATAATTACTTGCATTGACAAACTCAATAGCTGTAAAATTCGCCAAATTTTTCTCTGGAGTACTAAGTCCAATGATATTATCTATTATACCAAATTTAAGATTGTTTTCCTCACCTAAAAAAAATGATAGTAAATCCGATGCTTTAGCTACTACATCAAGAAAATCTGATTTATCTTTTTTAGTAAGCTTTTGTGGCAATTCAATTCCCGTAGCATATATTAATATATATTGTGGCAATTCTGAAGTAGGAATATTACCAATAATCCCAGAAACAAAACCAAATAGAAAAGGCTTAGTAACCTCTTCCCACGATTTAGGAATAATAAATTCTTTACCTCTATATTGAAGTATATTATCTTCCAATATAATTATTTCCGTAACTTTTTCTTTCATAATAATAATAATTACGCTAATAATAACAGGCCACTTTCTTGCATTCCTGCAGAAAGCATAGACCTGTTATTTTATTAGCTTGATTTTTTTTAGAACCTTGATTACAACATAGACTATAACAAGCAAAAGTAATCCAAGAAAAATTTTCCCTGCATTAATAAAAGTTTTCTGCCACCACGATAATTCTTTTTCTACTTTTTCAATTGAAGTTTTATCTACATATATAGTATCAATGCTTATCTTATCTTTATAAACTATATTAGTAGGTTGAACTCCTTTTTGTTCCAAGGAATGATACAACATTCCATTAGACCACGAAGCTATGGAATAAGCATTATCTGTTCTTAATTCAGACAAAGTGTCTTTAGTTTGTTTTTCAACAAACATTTCTTTGATTTGAACATTTACAATAGTATCATGCAAGATCTCCTTTTCAATCTTGGTTTGATACGTTGTTGTTGATACTGGTTGTT
>Ga0172378_10005987_pt1 | contig 11356 bp, 16 predicted proteins | sample GrowelOW332metaG_FD_119755 | JGI IMG/M metagenome (GOLD analysis project Ga0172378, IMG submission 119755) | Groundwater microbial communities from an aquifer near a municipal landfill in Southern Ontario, Canada - Pumphouse #3_1 metaG | ecosystem: Environmental > Aquatic > Deep subsurface >... | reverse complement strand
TTTTTATTCATAAGATTATCTTCCTCCGCAATTTCTTGTTTTTCCTATTTCATCATCAGCTTGATAAATATGAATTTGACTAAACCTCTGCAACAACTCTGCAAGGCAATCCGGTCATATCAGCATAGTTCATAGGATAGGTATTAAATACTATATCTTCTTTGTTATTCAGTTCTTGAAGATTGCACAAATTTTCAATGATAAAGACCCCTCTATCAGCACAGTATTGGTCTTTTGGAGTATGCTCTTTTCCTCTACGAACACCTGCAAAATCAACTCCAATAAACGATACCCCCTTATCCAATAAGGAATCGATAAGTTCGTCTGAGAGTTGTGGGTGCTCCGTGAAATATGTCTTCCCGCCATATCCTTCTTTTTCAATGAATCCAGTATAGAATGCCACAAACATATCAGAATTAACAGAATCTATATCTATATCCATTAAGCCAATATCTCTATCTGAAACATTGCACACATCAAAAACAATTCCTTTTCTTTTCGTATAATCTAAAGGGAATTCTTTATTCATCACATCAAAATGTGTGCCAAGATGACCCACTAAAGACTTCTTTTCATTGCCTTGTGCATCAGTAACCATTTTAGGTGTTATTTTCAATGTAATGTCTATTAACATATTATTTTCCTCCGTAAATTCATATTTATCGTTCTGCTCATTTTGCTATTCCTACGCCTTGTGTCCGCCGATTTGCTTATTTCGGCTGAGTGTTGTTGCGCCTTCTTGTAAGTTCATACCTTTGAGAACGGCGTTCTTGCCGTATTTCTCACGCAGGTCAATAACGGCTTTCTGAATACGCTTTTCTCGTTCCAGTGCCTCTTGCTCCTGTGCCTGTTTCTTTTCTTCAACCTCAACATCAGTAAACAGGTCAAGCTGTTCAAAGTGAGGTGCATCATTCACCGTGCTTTCGTCCACAAGCTTGCAGGCAGTCACATTGATTCTGCGGACGGTAAGGCTTTTATCCACGATACGGTCAAAAAGCTCCATCATCGCATCCATAATCAACATCGTAGAGGAAGTCTGCCGCTTAATGTGAGCTGTTCCGTGTGCGTATTTCGGCACCTTGCGACCGTAACGGTCTGTGGTAACTTCACCGTTATACGATGGCTTTGACCCCGCAAGATTTTCTATGTCGTAACCGACATCAAGTACAATCTGGTCGGTAACAAGGTGCTTTTGTACTAAGTCAAGAACCAGCAATTCCGTCATTTCACGCACAATCAACTTTGCCTTATCGTAAGGGTAAGGGCATTGCAGCACCTGACCGGAGCTGATACTGTTGGTACTCGGCTTATATGACTTAATATCCTCTATGGTACACGGCTCGTAGCCCCAAGCGTGGTCGATAAGCAACTCGGCATTGATGCCAAATAGATTATACAGCTTTTCGGCGTTATGCAGCGAAAACCGTGCGACATCGCCCATCGTGTAAAGACCGATTGCTTCAAGCTTTGTGGCATAACCTCTGCCGACACGCCAAAAGTCTGTCAGCGGTTTATGTGACCACAGAAGCCTGCGGTAGCTCATCTCGTCAAGCTCTGCAATGCGAACACCGTCCTTGTCGGCCTCGGTATGCTTCGCCTGAATATCCATTGCTATCTTTGCAAGGTATAGATTCGTGCCGATGCCAGCGGTTGCGGTAATGCCCGTAGTTTTGAGAACGTCACGGACAAGCATCATAGTCATTTCACGGGGAGTAAGCTTGTATGTTTTCAAATAGTAGGTTGCGTCGATAAACACCTCGTCTATGGAATAGACATGGATGTCCTCCGGCGCAACATACTTGAGATATGTTTGATATATTTTAGTGCTGACCTCCATATAATGAGCCATCTGCGGAGGAGCAACAATGTAATCAAGTTCAAGAGCCGGATTTGCATTCAGCTCGGAGGCTATTACGGATTTCTCTGTCAGCGTTCTGCGTGGTGCTTTGTAACGCCGTCCTGCATTTGCTTCTTTTACTTTTTGAACAACCTCAAACAGCCTTGCTCGTCCCGGTATACCATAGGCTTTGAGGGAGGGGGAAACGGCAAGGCAGATTGTCTTTTTCGTGCGGCTTGCGTCGGCAACCACAAGATTTGTGTTCAGCGGGTCAAGTCCACGCACCACACACTCCACGGAGGCATAGAACGACTTCAAGTCGATTGCGATATAGGTGCGGTTATCCATCGTCGTTACCTCCATTCCGATTTGTGCTTTCCTGTTTATTCGGAAAGTTCCTTAAACATCTTCATCATCTTAGCCATACGGTCGTACAGTTCTTCTGTCATTTCCGACTCGTCCCATTCTTCGCAGCCAAGTGCTTCAATGGCAAAGGCACGATACATATCCGGGTCACTTTTGATTGTCAGAAACAGCATAGCTCGGTTGACAGCTTCCTTGTTCATTGCTTTCATATCTTCCTGAGAAATATTGTATTTGCTGTGTGCATCTTCAATAATCTCTCGAAACATAAAGTTGGCGAGAGCTTTCGGGTAAACATCTTTTTGAGAGAGAGCAGCAATCAACATATTTTTATCTGTATTATTCATCAGTGTTCCTCATTTATATGATTTCCTGTACACGACCGACTTGACCATCATCGAGCATTACCTTGATACCGTGGGGATGGTGGCTACTGTTCGTGAGAATACGGGCAACAACACCCTCTGTTAGCTTGCCTGTCGGCTGGTTTTTCTTTAAGACTATTTTTACATTTGCACCGATGTGAATATCGGCTCTGTTTTGTCCGTTCATAATATATACTCCTAAGTAGCTGTCGTACTAATCAACTCGAATGTTTTTGAAAAAATCGCTCCTTGGTTCCATCGGCAATCTCAAATTATATCCGAGCCTGTTCATTTCCTGAAGCTTAATCAGCATCAGGTTGATTTCCGAGTTCATTATCTGTGACATTTGAACGATGTCATATCCGTTTCGAGCCAATTCCATACACTCATCTGTATCAATAAGAGTATGGGCAGCAAACGCATTTGCTTCATATTCGGTTGTGCTTTGCATACGGAAAAGCTCAAATTCTTGTAGACCTTCTCCCTTTGCCAGCTCTCTATGATAAATGTCGTGACCCATTTCGTGTCCGGCGACCATTTGTGTTAGATACTCGTCCATCTTACTATTTAGAAACATTGCTCTGTGTTTCCAACGATACACATACATACCTAAAAGACTGTTGAAGCAGTCTACCGGAACTACATCAATGCCGACTTCTTTTGCTAATATCAGCGTATTTCTTGTTCCGTTTTTTTGAACGAGATTATTTGCCTTTTTATATATTCCAACAGAATCAATCAATTAAATACACCTCCCAAAAGGGTGCAATCCACCCTTTGACATATAAATTCTATCAGAGCAAGTATCCCATAAACCGTACTTACTCTGTTTTGTATTTCTTGGGGGTGTATTTTTTGTTGTCCTCTTTGGCTTTCCAATAGTAATCCTGAAACGCTTTCATTACGCCATCAAGATCCTCGTCTGAAAGTTCACCGCCTGCAAACAGACCGCCCATTTCTTCAACGAGTTTCTGAGCCTGTTTTTTGCCGGTATAGCCGTAACGCTCTCTTGCGGAAATGATGAAGTCATCGTTCTCATTGCGAAGCTCGTCGGCACTCACGCCAAGTATATTCGCAAGGATGGTATAAACCTCTCTGTTTTGCGGATAAGTTTTTCCTTTCTCGTAGTTGCTGATGGTATTCAGACCAAGACCTGCTTTTTCGGCAAGCTCCTTTTGTTTCATATTGGCTTTCAATCGCAGTGTACGGAGTTTTTCGCCAAAGGTCATTGTTGTATCCTCCTATTTTCACAAACTAATTGTGAATTATTCTGTATGGCACTTGACAATCACAAGCTGATTGGATATAATGATATTCACAAACCGCTTGTGAATTAACAAGTTCATTGTACACTGGTTTGGGATTATTGTCAAGGGGGTTGCGAGAATTGTCAAAATCTATTTTGCATTGTGATATGAATAACTTCTATGCGAGCGTTGAATGTATGCTTGACCCTTCGCTTCGCAGCCATCCGGTGGCAGTCTGTGGCTCTGTTGAGGAAAGGCACGGCATTGTCCTTGCAAAGAACTATGCCGCAAAAGCATTCGATGTAAAGACCGGAGATGCTGTATGGCAAGCAAAACAGAAATGCAAAAACTTGGTAGTTGTTCCTCCCCACTATGAGGAGTACATCAAGTATTCAAAGCTTGCGAGAAGTGTTTACGGCCGCTATACCGATCAGGCTGAACCTTACGGTATGGACGAATGCTGGCTCGACATAAGCGGAACACAGAACATATTCGGCTCACCCGAAAAGGTTGCCAATGAAATCCGAGAAACAATTAAGTTTGAACTCGGACTTACCATCTCGGTTGGTGTATCTTTCAATAAGATATTTGCTAAGCTCGGCAGTGATATGAAAAAGCCGGATGCCGTTACTATTATTGAGAAAGATACTTTCCGAGAGAAGATATGGGGACTTCCCGCTGCTGACCTGCTTGGAGTAGGTCGTGCAACGCAGCGTGTTTTAGATAACTATTGTATCCGTACTATCGGTGACTTGGCTAACACCAGTCCGGACTTGCTGAAAAGCAGGCTTGGAAAGAACGGCGTCGCTTTGTGGAATTTCGCTAATGGTCAAGACCATTCCATCGTGGCAAAGCAAGACTTCGTATCTCCGGTAAAGAGCATCGGTCACGGTACTACAACAGTTGCGGACTTGGAAAGCAGCGAACAGGTGTGGGCTGTTTTCCTTGAACTTACGCAAGAGATTGGACACAAGCTCCGTGTTCATCAGAAATGCGCCGAGGGAGTCGCAATACACATCCGAGATAACACCCTTTTCTCAAAGCAATGGCAAACCAAGATTTCGTTGCCGACACAATCACCGATGGTAATTGCAAAGACAGCATTTGCTCTGTTTAAGCAGAAGTATTCTTGGACAAACCCTATCCGTTCCGTCACAGTTCAGGCAATCAACCTTATTCCACAGGACACGCCCCGCCAGATTGACCTGTTTACTGATGTGAAGATGATAGATAAGTTTGAACGCCTTGATTTGTGCATTGAGGAAATAAGGCGTCGTTTCGGAAATGACAGTATTCGCAATGCTGTCTTATGCTCTCATTCTAAAATGCCTCCGGCACGAGTGGAAATCACGATGCCGACAGGAATGATTGGCTAAGGAGGATAACCGTAAAATGGAACAGCCACAGAGAAGAAAAGTATATGTTAAGGTAAACGCTGACCACAATCCCGACGGCTCTTGCCGTCCTAACGCCATTACCTTTGAGAACGATGAGGTATATGAAATAGACCGTGTTAAGCGGAAATGCCGTGCAGCTTCGATGAAGGTCGGAGGAAACGGTATTCGCTACACCGTAATGATATGTGGACAGGAGAGTTACCTTTTTGATGAAGAAAATGGAAAATGGTTTGTAGAAGCCAAATCATAAGGAGGACTGTTGAATGAAATGTTTGTCCCGACAGGATATTGAAGCAATCGCAACCCGTGTTGTGACTGCGTATTATAAGCTCCCTGAACTTCAAGGGCAGCAAATACATCGCATAGACCCGGAACTGCTACTAACAAAGGTGCTTGGTCTGAACATAGAGTATTATCACTTATCTCGTGATAACTCCATACTTGGAGCAACCTCGGCATCGGAAATGGGCATTGAGGTCTTTGACAATGATGATAATGAAGCCATCTACTTTTTGGATGGCAAAACCGTCTTAGTAGAGAAAGATTTGAAGGACGACACAACCCAGCAAGGACGCTGCAACTTTACCATTGCTCACGAAGGAAGCCACCAGATTCTAAAGATGCTCTATCCGAGAGAATATGGTGTGAACTCAAACTCAGCCAAGCTACACTTCTATCGTGCCAATTCAGAAAAAAACAAGCCTATTTCTGATTGGGAGGAATGGCAGGCTAACGCTCTCGGCTCAGCAATCTTATTACCCAGAGAAAGAATTGAAAGAGCGATGTTTATGTTTAGCCTCGGAGAGAAAATCACGATGCTCAACAAAATGGTAGATTCACGGGTATATGACCGTTTCAAAGACCTTGCGTGTTTTTTAGGCGTATCAAAGACAGCTCTTGCCATTCGTATGAAACAGCTTGGAATACTCGAAAATGATTATCTTGATGACCCTTACCGAATACTTGATGTTCCGTATGACGGAGGTGGTCGTGTATGAAAGATAAGCAAATGAAGGTCATTGTGAAGTGTCCCCATTGCGACTGGCGCATACTGGACAAGGTAACACCCACATCGGGAGTAATCGAAGTCAAATGTCCGCAATGCCACAAGGTTGTGGCAGTTGACCTCTCACTTCGCAGGTCGATAAAATACAGATTGGCGATGGTATCGCCTCAGATTATAGAAAGGCAGCACAACAGAATAAGATAAGCAACTCTTTGTACCGAGCCACGGGTCTGTGGTTTAGCTTCTGCTAAACCCTCCAAGTCACCAAATTGCCGGACGCTGAGAACCAGAGGATAACTCTATCCTTTTGGTTTTCGGTGTCCGGCTTATTTTTTGCTGTTTGCTCCGGAATGGAGAAGCAAATGTATAAATTGGAGGACTGGCAAAGCTCAGTTAGCAGGTATCCGTAATCTCCGAATTTTGATTGTCCAACAAACCTAAATCAAAATTTTAAGGAGATTACAACAATGACTACTTATTTAATTTATTCGGATATTAAAGCAGATAGAAAGGTTCTCAAAGTGGCAACACAAGAAGAATGGACTGAAATAATGTGCAGCAATCGTGGCTTGCCTATTGCTACTCGAAGATTTTTTATCAAGGACACTATCGTAGAAAAAGAAAGCGTTGACCAAATGTTTATTGAGGTTTCTTTAGAGGAATACAGAAAATGGCATTCAGAGCATATCAGCTCAGAAAAGAAACGAAAGTACAAGATGAAATACAAAATGATTTCGTTAAGCAGCTTGGAGCATGACGATTGTGTCGCTCCAATGAATTCGGTGTCTTTAGAGGATACCAGTATTGAAAGTGCTGTTATAGGCGAGCTTTTGATGGAACAGGTAAAAACAAAACTATCGCAGTGGAAACCTTGGGCAGTTGAACTATTTAACTGTCTGTATGACGGAGAAGAAAAGGAAGTTGTGCAAGCATTTATCGGGAAACACGCAATTACTGAGCGTGCTTTCAGATACAGGAAAACAGAGTTAAGAAAAGTCGTCAAGAATTTTTTACAAAAATAATTTTTCCGTTTTTGGCTTTGAAGGTTGCAGTAGAGAAGTGTAGGCAACTAACAAGCACCATTGTAGGAGGTCATTATGAATAACGGAAATACAAGAAGAATTTTCAGAGGCGATATCTTTTATGCAGACTTGGGCGACACTGTTGGCTCTCAGCAGGGCGGCATTCGACCCGTTGTTATCGTTCAAAATAATACAGGCAACCGATTTAGTCCAACCATCGTTGTCGTACCCTTGACATCAGTCAATAAAAAGAAACGGCAGCCGACCCATACCTATATAGGCAAGTGCTTCGGACTTACCGCTGAATCCATTGCACTTGCCGAGCAAATAACGACAATAGATAAATGCAGACTGCACGATTACATTGGTCATATGAGTGCCGGAACAATGTTGCGGCTGTCTAATGCATTGTCAATCAGCGTCGGAATTGACAATGGAGGTGATGGTCGTGACTAAAGAAGAAAAAGACAAGACTGTTCCGGTATGGCAAAGGGCTTTACTCACTTTAGAAGAGGCCGGAGCCTACACGGGCATTGGTGTAAACAAGCTCCGAGAAATGTCCGATGACGATTCCTGTGAATATGTCGTTTGGGTTGGCAACCGCAGGATGTTTAAGCGAATAAAGCTTGATGAGTATCTTTCTAACGCATATTCTGTTTGATTTGTCAAAGGTGCGATCCGGCAAATCGCACCTTTGTCCTTTTCGCTTTATTCCGCTATCCTATGCTCAACGAAAACGGAATAAATCACGGAGGACAAAGAAATGGATGCCAATAAGAAAAAAGAAGTCCCTATATGGGAGAAATCAAACTTAACGCTTGAAGAAGCCGCACGGTATTACAACATTGGAATTAATAAGCTCAGAGATATGTCAAAAGAAGAAACCTGCGACTTTGTTCTTTGGGTTGGAAATAGGCGGCTCATCAAACGAAAGAAGCTTGATGAATACTTGGAAAAATCATTCTCAGTATAAGGAGGAATCAGGATGAAGAAGAAAGCGCAAACCGGAGTGCGATTTGATAATCGACATATCCGACTGCGAACCGGAGAGAGTCAGCGACCAAACGGAACTTACTTGTTCCGCTGGACATCCGAGGACGGCAAAAGGCACTCAATATATGCGCCCACACTCGATAAACTTCGTGAACAGGAAGAACTGGTCATTGTTGATAAGCACGATGGAATAAAGACGGATGTAAAGGGGTTGACGGTCAACGATTTGTTTGATTTATGGTGTCAGCTCAAGCGAGGAATTAAAGACAGCACCTTTAAGAATTACATCTATATGTATGAGATGTTCGTCAAGCCGACCTTCGGTAGAAACCGAGTGGTACGAGTGGCAAAATCAGATATACGACGCTTCTATAACAATCTCGTTGATGGAAAATCTCTGAAAGTTGCCACGCTTGATAATGTTCACAATGTGTTGCATCAGGTGTTTCAGGTTGCCGTTGATGACGCAATTATTCGCATAAATCCGACAGACAACATGATGAAGGAACTGAAGCTTGCGCATAGCGGATACAAGAGTGAGCAGCGAAAAGCGCTCACGATGGAAGAAGAAAAGCTGTTTCTTGGCTACTTAAAGAAGACACCGAGATATTTTCACTGGTATCCGCTATTCTTTATCATGGCAAACACAGGAATGCGTGTCGGAGAGATAACAGGACTGCGCTGGCGGGATGTCGATTTGGATAAAGGTATCATCAGCGTAAATCATACCTTGGTCTATTACAATCACCGAGATGAAAAGGGCTGCTATTACAGCATCAATACACCCAAGACGAAAGCCGGAATGCGAGAGATTCCGATGATGGACGAAGTGAGAGAAGCGTTCTATTTGGAAAAGCAGTATCAGCAAGAAGCGGAAATTGAGAGTATTAGCAGAATTGATGGTTACGATGATTTTGTCTTTGTTAATCGGGACGGAGTAGTACAGAACCTCGGAAATCTGAACAAAGCTATTCAGAGAATAAGCCGAGATTGCAACTGCGAAATAATTGAAATGCAAGGCATTGACAGTGACCCGGTTCTCCTACCTCATTTTAGCTGTCATAACCTCAGACACACATTTGCAACAAGGTTATGCGAGTCTGGCATCAACCTCAAGGTTATTCAGGATGTTTTAGGACACGCCGATGTATCAACCACAATGAATATTTATATCAATGTCACCAATGACCTCAAGAAAAAGGAAATAGCGAGCTTCGGAAGTTTTATGAAGCAGAGCGAATCACACGGAACAACTGAACAGATATAACAATGAGCCTTGCAGTTTTGCTGCAAGGCTCATTCGCATCCTTAACAGAAACGGGACTCCTTTATATAATGTATGAAAAAGCGAGAAAGAGGTGTGCCTATGAAAAACAGTAAATCGACCATTAAGCCGGAGCTTATGCAGCAATGGTCTGAAAGAAACTATCCGCTTACGCCGGATGATATATCTTACGGTTCAAACAAGCTTGTGTGGTGGCACGGTTCCTGCGGCCACGAATGGCAGGCAAGTCCCAAAAGTCGATCTGCCGGAGAGAATTGTCCGATATGTTCCGGTGCAAGGGTTGTATCCGGAATAAATGATTTGAAAACCTTATACCCCAAGCTGGCTTCGGAATGGTCAGATAAAAACCATCCGTTAATGCCGACAATGGTCAGCATGGGTTCGCACAAAAAAGCGATTTGGCAATGCTCGTGCGGGCATGAGTGGTCAGCCACAGTTAAGAGCCGTGTTTATGGAAGTGGATGCCCATACTGCTCACATAATCTCGTTATGTCCGGCTTTAATGACCTTGCCTCCTGCTTCCCTGAAATCGCAGCAGAATGGTCTGAACGCAATTATCCACTAAAGCCTGATATGGTGACGGCTTTTAAGAACAAAAAGGTCTGGTGGAAATGCAGCGAAGGTCACGAATGGAACACGCTCATTTCGACTCGCTCCGGTGGAAGTAATTGCCCATATTGCAGTGGCATTAAGTTGCTCACAGGCTACAATGATTTGGCCACGAGGTATCCCGTTCTATCAGAAGAATGGTCAGATAAAAACCTTCCTGTCATTCCCACTATGGTAAATGAGAAGTCAACCAAAAATGTATGGTGGAGGTGCAACACCTGCGGATTTGAATGGCAATCCGTTATAAGGGCAAGAGTAAGAGGCGCATCTTGCCCGGTATGTGCAGAAAGAACTGTCCTTGAAGGATATAACGACCTTGCAACAACAAATCCTGAATTGGTTTCAGAATGGGACAACAGCAAGAACGCTGACTTGCTGCCGGGTAAGGTATCTAAAAGCTCATTGAGAAGCGTGTGGTGGAAATGTTCTTACGGTCACTCTTGGAAAGCTCGAATCGCTGACAGAGCGATAAACGGCGAGCAGTGTCGAAAGTGTAACGGTGAATTTCATCAGGTACTTTCACAGTTGCTTGTTATGCTCTATGCGAGAAAAGAGGGCTTGAAGGTACTCGTAAATTCTGATAAGCAAATCGGGCTGAAGCTGGAAACCTATTTGCCAGAACTGTATCTTGCCATTGAGTCGTCGATTCCTACTAATCAGGATGGGAGAGATGCCGCAGAAATCAAAAAGTTTATCTGTGAGAAGAACCATATTGACTTGGTACGTATTCCATATAAGCAGGGGATGAACGAAGCGGAGTGCGCAGATAAAATCAAGAGCTCATTCAGAAAGCACTGCTGCATTATCAAATCGGATAGCGAGCAGGATGTTGAATTGCTTCGCACCCGGTTTTTTCAAAGAAACAAGCAATTAGGCGGGAACTCTTGAAAAAAGTGCGAAATCATGTTATAATATAATAACTTTATGGTTTCATTGTTGGTGTTAATCCGCTTTAATCCATTATTTAATCCACTGTTTTTTTATAGCGATACAGAACCGTACAGAACAGTAGGGCAAAAAAATAAACACCTTTGAAAGAGATAGAGAACAATGAAAAATCCGTATACAATTGTGAAATCTACCGATGACATCCCAACCATGAAGTCCTTACCTAGCGATAAGTAGCGAAAACCCAGTGTTTATGCGTGGTTTCGGACTTGGCTACAAAGCAAAAAGTACCTATTTACCTCAAATTTACATCAAATGATGTAAAGATGTGTGCAAGGGTAACA
>Ga0172378_10005985_pt1 | contig 11357 bp, 6 predicted proteins | sample GrowelOW332metaG_FD_119755 | JGI IMG/M metagenome (GOLD analysis project Ga0172378, IMG submission 119755) | Groundwater microbial communities from an aquifer near a municipal landfill in Southern Ontario, Canada - Pumphouse #3_1 metaG | ecosystem: Environmental > Aquatic > Deep subsurface >... | reverse complement strand
CCGTACGGTGTACGACCGCTTTGGAGACCGCGCCGGCAGGCAATTCGAAGTGGGCCATGCTGCCGCCCTTGAGACTCAGCAGCAATCGAACGGCGGAACCGTCCGGCGCCGTGACGTCCGGTGCGTGCGGCAGCGTGCGGGTTGCAAATTGTGACATGCCTTGATGCTCCTGGTGTTTGTCGCGCCCGGCCGGGCGCGGCATCATGAAAATGTGGTGTCGACGCGCATGCGCCGGCCCTTGAGATGCAGGTTGGCGCCTGTGATGATGACCTTTTCGTCCTCGCGCCGCAGATCCAGCGGCTCGCCCGCCCAGACCGCCCAGCCGCGCGCGGCGGCGCGCGCGTACAGGTGTTCCAGCGTGTCGGAGAACCGCTCCTGGCCACGCCAGAACGGCAGCGGCCCGAGCCGGTAGATGAGCGGCGCGTGGGTGAGCGCTTTCACGGCGGTGCCAAAATCCTCAAAAGGCGGGTGCGGCGACCCGTAAAAGCCTGCGAGATCAACCGACGCGGGCGCGTCCGGCCGTGCCGTCGCGGCCGGCGCGGGCGCGGTCAGCGCCGCATCGCCGAGCAGCTCTGCGCGGCTGATGCCGCGTACGCCCAGAAGCAGTAGCGGATTCTTGGTGATCGCTTCGCCCAGCAGGTAGTAGATCGCGGCCAGATGTTTACAGGGATTGGCGTAATCCGGACAGGAGCAGCGGCTCGTCAAATCATTCTCGCGTTGCGGAAAGAGCGGACAGCCGGCCGCGCGGAACAGCCCCTCCACCTCAAGCGGCAACTCGGCGACCAGCAGGCGCGCCACCAGCATTGGCTGGGCGCGCAGGGCTGCGATCAGCCCTGCTTTGGCGTCCTCCGCAACGGTGCGGAAGCGGATGGAGCTGGCGTACGGCTCCTTGTTGGCCCCCTGCACCTGAGCCGTGATCATGCCCGGCGCGATTTCGAGCTGGGACACCTGGCCGGAGACCGCGTAATTGCGGCCGCGCCCCAGGCGCGCCCCGAGTCGGAAGCGCTCGATGACCTCGGTCCAGCGCCGGCTCCACCAGGCGCGGAGCGGCCCGCTGTGTGCGTTCTGCGAGCGGATACCGCCCTTGACCGTCAAGGGGGTGCGCAGCGCGTATCGCTTTTTTTTGCTCATTCCCCCACCTCGTCGGCGATCACGGTTTCGGAGAGCCTCAGAATCTCATCCAGTTCAGCGTCGGAGAGTTCGGTCAGGAACGCCTCGCCGCTGGTAACGATTTCTGCGGCCAGGGCGCTCTTGTGCGCAATCATGTCGTCGATGCGCTCCTCCAGGGTGCCGCCGCAGAGAAACTTGTGGACCATCACGTCACGGGTCTGCCCGATACGGAAGGCGCGGTCGGTGGCCTGGTCCTCGACGGCGGGATTCCACCAGCGGTCGTAGTGAAAGACGTGGCTCGCGCGGGTCAGGTTGAGGCCGGTGCCGCCGGCTTTGAGCGAGAGAACAAAGGCCAGAGGCTCGGCGCTCTCCTGAAAGGCCTGCACCATGCGGTCGCGTGCCTTGCGCGGGACGCCGCCGTGAAGAAACGGCATGTCGCGGTTGAAGGTTTCGCAGAGGCGTTGTTTCAGCAGCGCGCCCATCGCCGCGTATTGGGTGAAAACCAGCGCGCTCTCGCCGCGCTCGAAAATTTCCTCCAGCATCTCTTCGAGGCGCTGCAGTTTACCGGAAGGGCGCTCCATCGCCTGCGGCTGACCGAGGTAGTGCGCCGGATGGTTGCAGACCTGTTTGAGGCGGGTCAGCACGCCGAGAATCAGGCCGCGGCGCGCGATCCCTTCGGCGTCGGCCGCGTCGCGGCGAAACTGCTCCAAGACTTCCTCGTAGAGGTGCGCCTGCTCGCGCGTGAGGGTGCAGGTGACGGTGCCCTCGCGTTTCTCCGGCAGGTCGGAGAGGATCTGCTTGTCGGTCTTGAGACGTCGCAGCAGAAACGGCGCGGTGATGCGCCGCAGCCGCGTTCGCGCGCCGGGATCGGTGCCGGATTGGATCGGCCGGAAGAACGCTTCTCGAAAGACCGCGCGCTTGCCCAGCAGGCCGGGGTTGAGAAAATCCATCAGCGACCAGAGGTCACCGACGTGGTTTTCGACCGGCGTGCCGGTCAGCGCAATCCGGTAGTCGGCCTGCAGCGCGCGTGCGGCCTGGGCCTGGCGGGTATCGGGATTTTTGATGTTCTGCGCCTCGTCGAGCACGATGCCGGCCCAGCCGACTTTGCGCAGGTCGGCGTAATCGCGGTAGAGCAGATGGTAGCTGGTGAGCACGACATCCGCGCCCTTTGTCTCGCGCGCAAAGGAGTCGCCGTGCCAGCGTTGCGCGCCGTGATGGAGCATCATGCGCACGTCGGGCGCGAAGCGCTGGCACTCGCGCAGCCAGTTTCCGAGGACCGACATCGGGGCGACCAGCAGGACGGGGCGTCGTTCGCCGCGCGCTTTTTCGTGCAGCAGAAAAGCCAGCGTCTGGATCGTCTTGCCGAGGCCCATGTCATCCGCCAGGCACGCACCGAAGCCCCAGGTGCGCAAGAATGCCAGCCAGCTAAACCCGCGTATCTGGTAAGGACGCAGCTCGCCGCGGAACGTGGCGGGCGGCGGCAGCAGGTCGAAGGCCTGTTCGCCGCGCAATCGTTTGAGAAACGGGTCGAGCCAGCCGCCGCCCCGGACGTCGGAGACCTCAAGTCCACTGCGTCCGGAGGTGCCCAGCGCCAGCCGCACGACCTCGAGCGCCGATTGCATGTCCGCCTGTTTGCGTTGTGAGACGCGCAGCGCCTCCTGAAGCTGGCGCACATTGACCTGAATCCAGCGTCCCCGGAAGAAGACCAGCGGCGATTCAGAGGCCAGCAGCGCTTCCAGCTCCTCGCGAGAGACCGGCTGTCCGTCGAGGGTGACGGTCCAGCTCAGCGCCACCTTTTGATCCAGCGCCTGCGGGCCAGCGGCCGCGTCGGCGTGCGGCATCGCATCGACTTCCAGCGTGACGGCTTGGTGCGCGTGGCGGCTCCACCAGGGCGGCAGGCTGACACCGTAACCTGCCGCCTCCAGCAGCGGCGCCGAGTTGTTGAGAAAGGCGTGCGCCTCGTCGGACGCCAGTGCGCAGCCGAAACCGCGCGGGAGGAGCTCGGCTTTTGCCAACGGCGCAAAGAGCATGGCGGCCTGGCCCAGCGCGATCAACAGCGCCTCGTCGGCGCACGCGAGCCACGGCGTCACACCGGTCTGTCGCACGCCGCTGAGGCGCACGTGCAGGAACCACGGCTGATCCGGTACGGGAGGTTCTTCCAGTTCAAAAAGCAACGTCGTGTCACGCGCAGCGCGACTTTCGACCGGCCGGCGCCACAACGCGATCGTGTCGTGCAACGCGTCAAGCTCTTCGCTGGCCTCCCAGCGGATCACCGGGTTGTCGCCGCGCAGCGCGGCAAACCAGGCATCGTGGGCGCTGTAGAATTTGCCGTGTTCGGCATGCGAGCGCGACAGCGTGGTCACCACGCTGAACCGCACCAGGTGGTCGGTCAGCTCGCCAAGCATCTCGTCGGCACAGAGCAGCGGTTCCGTGCCCAGCGTGAGCAGCGGCGGCAGGCGCGCGGCCAGTGCCTCAAGCCGCTGCCGGTCTGTGGTGTCGAGTGACGCTTGCCAGCGCGCCTCGATGCACCCGTCGTCGCGTCGGGCGAGCGCGGGCAGGAATCTGCCGCGGGCCACGAGCGAACCTGCAAAACGGTAGAGATGAGAGAACGCGAGCAGGTCTTCGCCGGCGAACACGCCGTCGGCCAGACGTCGCTCCTGGCAGGCACCCAGAAAGGTGAAGGCCTGTTTCCATGTCAGGGAAGCGGCCGAGACCCTCCAGGTGTCCAGCGAAACCGGCGGCTCGCGGGGCGCAGCGTCAGGCATGAGAAACGGTTGCGAGGGCATCGGGGACAGGCCGGCGGATGTCCGGAACGTCGGCAGGCGAAGATCATGCGCGGACATCTGAAGCTCTGCGGTGTCCCACAGAAAGCCTTTGAGGAGACGGCTGAGGGCTGCTGAACCGGCATCATAGGGCGAGACCCGCGTTTGCGTCTGTTTGCCCGCCTCAGGACACGGTACATGCTTGATGGCCGCTTGTTCGCCCCACACGTTCACATTGCGCTGGCGCCAGCTTATATGCAGAATCACGAGCATCCCATCGGTCTGTCCGACAACACGCCGAATCGCTGACGGTCATGAGACGGTAGCAGATGCAGATAACATAGTGTGATTCCGCTTTGCAGTCAAGGAGCAAGCGATGACGCGGAAGCTGTCGGGGCAAGCCGGTTCACCATCCCTGCGGCGCCGCGGGACGCGGCGGGCCGACGGGGCGGGCCGGTGCTGCGGGACGCGGCGGCGGTTGGCGCTGCCCGCCGTTAGGACCGGGATGCGGGCGCTCTTCCCGCTCGCGGCGCGCCATGCGCTCTTTCAGGCGGCGCCGCCCTTCGGCGGTGATCAGTTCGTGGGCCTTTTTGCGCTGCTCTTCGGTCAGGCTGTCGCGGATCACCACCAAAATCTGCGTAGACAGTTTGGCTTGCTCGGTGCGCATCGCGCCGATGCGTTCGATCAGTTTCATGATCGCTTCCGCCGAGGTGCCGGGTTCGGCTAATACCTTCTTCGCGATCTCGGCCTGCTGCAGAGCGGCTGCGTTGATCGCCTCATCCAGCTTCTTCAGACGCGCGTCAATCGCATCCATTTCCTTTTTGAGCTTCTGGGCCTGTTCGGCCTGGATACCGACCTTCTCCATAAATTCGGGATTCATGATCTGCTTGCCGACCCAATTCCCGTAATTCAGCGAACGCGACATGCGCGGCCGTTCGCGGTTTGCCGCCGCATCGGGCTGCTGCGCAAAAATCGTAGCCGTCACGAGCGCCAAAACGAATACGAAGCCGAGATTTTGCATGGGACTCTCCTTGATGTGAACGCGGTAACTGGGGATGAAAACGGCCTTCGATTCTGTTTTATTGTCAGTTGTTCATAATATTTATCACCGGTGCTGGTGGTGGCGACAGCGAAATCCACACAAGAAACCCGGTTTTTTTTGCGGGAGCGCTCACATTTGGGCTCTTTAGCACGCATTCTAAAGGGGGCCCCCGCGATTGTGTGTTACCATTTGCGCGTTTTCCGAAGCGGTCTAATAGTTATAACTTGTTGAATTTAAGCATATTATAATTTTTATACGTTTCCTCTTTACAGGTTTTTCGTCAGCCCGGCATTTGCTGGTCCCCTGTTTACAACTTTTGAGACCGCTGTCTGCGCACCGATTGATTCGGCGGGCATCGTTGACATAACTGCTTAAATTTGGCCGGGTTAGAGCAGTCAGACGGGGTTGTTCATAACCTGTTGACCGATTGATTATTCTTTCCCCTTGAACGGGGGGTGCAAATATGGTTCAACAGTACTGTTGCTGCGTGTTCTTCTTACCCCTTTTACTTTCTCTCAGGCGATCTGTTCTTGTGAGTCCTATGAATGCTCCCGAATTGTGGACGAAAGCGTGCGAACACCTCAAAAGTGTTCTCAACGGCGATGTTTATTCGCGCTGGATAGAGAATATTAAGCCCTCCTCCATCCATGAAAACCGGTTTATCCTTCACGTCGACAACGACTTCTGCCAAACCTGGCTCGAAAACAATTATCAGGATGTCATTGTCGAAGCGCTGCGGGCGGCCGGAGCCCCCCAGGATTTTTCGATACGGTTCGATATCCAAGCTTGCGACTCGCCGGACGCGGAACCGTCTCCGCGAGACGGTGCTGCGGTCAAACCGGATACCAAACAGGTCCATGCCGCGAAGCGCCGGCATAAACCGGTCAGCAACGGCAACGGCAGCCCGCTGAACTCAAATTTTACGTTTGAAAATTTCGTCACCGGACCCTCCAACAGTTTCGCGCATGCCGCAGCGCTGGGTGTCTCACAATCTCCAGGACGCGCCTACAATCCGCTTTTCATCTACGGACAGACGGGGATCGGCAAAACACACCTGATGCAGGCCGTCGGTCACCGCGTCCTGCAGTCGCCCGGCATGAGCGTGAGTTATGTTTCGACCGAAACTCTTCTCAACGAGTACATCGAGTCGCTGGCGAAGCAAACCACCATGAATTTCCGCAATAAATACCGAAGCACGGATGTTCTGCTCGTGGACGATATCCAGTTCCTCGCAGGAAAAGAGCGGCTTCAGGAAGAATTTTTCCATACGTTCAATGTCTTGTACGACGCCCGCAAGCAGATCATCATGACCAGTGACCTGCCGCCGCGTGAATTATCCGGCCTTGAACCGCGGCTCGTTTCACGTTTTGAGTGGGGCTTGGTGACCGAGATTGAGTCACCTGATTTTGAGACGCGACTCGCGATTCTGCGTTACAAGCAGACGCTGACCAAAGTGGGCCTGCGCGATGATGTTCTGACATTCATTGCCGACAACATCAAATCCAACGTGCGCAGCCTCGAAGGCGCTCTGACGCGCGCGGTGTCGTTCTCCTCGTTGAACCCGCAGATGCAGATGACGCTGGAGGTGCTGCGAAATCTGCTCAAAGATCAACTCAATGACGAACGCCAGAAGGATCTCTCCTTCGATGACATTCAGCGCATGGTCGCCGATTACTTCGATTTGCGGCTGACGGACATGTCCAGCAAGCGACGTCCACGCTCGGTCGCCGCACCGCGCCAAATCGCCATGTTCCTCTGCCGTAAACTGACACGCTCGTCGCTGCCTGAAATCGCCAACTCGTTCGGCAAAACGCACGCCACCGTCATCCATGCCTGCAAAACCATTCAAGACCGTATCCAAGTCGAAGACGAACTGCGCAGTTCCGTACGGGAAATCACCCGAAAACTGGGTCGCGATCCTCTCGCCTTTCAAATCTAACCTCTTTACAACCTGTCAATAACATGATGGTACCCCGTTCATCTTTTTTCAATTGCGGCCCACTTATCATCAAGGGCTTTCCCAACATCCGTTCTGCTGTGCATATCCAACGCGCTTATCAACAGGTTACCAAGGGTGTAGACATTACACTTACTTTTTCTGATTCAACATGTTATGACCTTATTCACAGGATGCAGACGACCTAATATTACTTCTAATCATTCTTTACTTTAATACCCCTAATCAGCTAAACTGGAGCCTTCATGTCTCGGAAAGCGGAAATCGTTGGGACAGTCTTAGAGGAGTGTAGGAAATGAAGTTTTCCATTGTCCGGTCCAAGTTTCTCGATGGTTTGCAGAGAATTCAGAATGTGGTTTCTGGCAAAGGAACGTTGCAGATTCTTCAGAATGCGATGATTCAGGCTGAGGACAATCGCCTCTGCATGACCACCACGGATCTCGATATTTCGGAGCGCTGCTATGTGGAGTGCGAGATTGAAGAAGCGGGCAGCACCACGCTGCCGATCCGCCGGCTGACCAGCATCATCCGCGAGTTGGATGAAGGCAAGATCATGATCGAGGTCAACGAGGACGACGTGGCGACCGTTCAGTCCGGGTCCTCGTACTTCAAGATCATCGGCATGTCGGTGCGCGATTTTCCGCCGGTGCCGGCTACGGAAGGCAAGTTCTGCTACCGCGTCGATCAAGGTGTGCTGCGCGAGATGTTGCGAAAAACCAGCTATGCGATCTCGCAGGACGAAACGCGCCGCGTGCTGAACGGCGTGCTGATGGCGTTCAAGGACAACAAGCTGACCATGGTGGCGACTGACGGGCGCCGTCTGGCTCTGGTCGAGCATGAGATTGAGTTTCCGCCGGAGGCAGAAGCCGAATTGATCCTGCCCAATAAGGCCGTGAGCGAACTCATGCGCCTGCTCGGCAACGAAGGCGATCTCAAAGTGTACGCCCAGAAAAATCAGGCTGTTTTCGAGATCGGCACGACGATGGTGAGCAGCAAGCTGATAGACGGCGTTTACCCTAACTACCGACAGGTCATCCCGGGGGCGTGCGATGAACGCGTGGTGATCGAGCGTGAAGCGCTGCTGTCGGCGCTGCGTCGCGTGTCAGTCGTGACGACGGACAAGTCGAATGCCATGCGGCTGACGTTTTCTGCCAATCAGTTGACGATCAGCATCAACACGCCGGATGTCGGCGAAGGGCGCGACACCGTTCCCGTCAAGTATGCCGGCAAGGAGATCTCGATCATTTTCAATCCGGAGTACGTCATGGATCCGTTGAAGAACATCGATGACGACGAGGTCTTTCTGGAGATGAACGACGGCCACAGTCCGGCGTTGTTGAAATGCAATGTGCCGTTCCTGTATGTCTTGATGCCGCTGCGCATCAGTTGAAAAAAGAGACAAAACGGAGTTGCTTTTACCGAGCCGGCTTAGGTATCATGCTCTCCACCTCTTTTTGAGGAAACGATTTTTTGCCTCATGGTGTAACGGTAGCACAGCAGTCTCTGGAACTGCTTGTTTAGGTTCGAATCCTAATGAGGCAACCATGTCAAACCCGAACAACCTCTTCTTGCGGTTTTTCGGGTTTATTTTTTTATGCGGACGAATGAGGCGGACGAACGATGGCTGATGTGGCAAATACCCAGGAAGCGGGGCTGGAATCGCTGCCCCGATTGGTTGAAGAACTCTCCATTACGCCGCGGCAGATCACGGCCGTGGCGCGGTTGCTGGCGGAAGGCAACACCATCCCGTTCATTGCGCGCTATCGCAAGGAAGTTCACGGTGACCTCGATGAAGTGCAGATTTCAAAGATTCAGGAGCGACTGACCTATTACCGGGAACTTGAAGACCGCCGCGCGACGATTTTGGCTTCCATCGAGGAACAGGGCAAGCTGTCGCCGGAACTGAAAGCCAAGATTCTGGCCTGCACCACCAAAACCGTGCTCGAAGATCTTTATCTGCCGTACAAGCCCAAACGCCGCACACGCGCCATGATCGCGCGCGAAAAGGGACTCGAACCTTTGGCCGAGTTGATTCTGACGCAAGACCCCGCCGCATGTCCCGATGAAGCTGCGGCCGCGTTTGTGGATGCTGAAAAAGGCGTGGCGGACCCTGATGCCGCGCTGGCGGGCGCGCGCGATATCGTGGCCGAGACCGTCGCCGAAAACGCCGACGTGCGCGGCTTGGTGCGCCAGGCTTTTGCCGCGCAAGGCGTGGTGGCGTCCGAGGTGGTCGATCCCAAACCGGCGGAACCGACCAAGTTCGAGCAGTATTACGATTTTTCGGAGCGTCTGTGCGAGATCCCCTCCCACCGGTTTCTGGCGATCCGCCGCGGCCAGACCGAGGGTGTGCTGCGCGTTCGCGTGACGTGCGATGCGGCCCCGCTGCTGGCGCGCATCAGTGAGATGGTTGCGCTGAATCCCGCCTCGCGCTTTGCGCCGCATCTGAAAGAGGCCATCGAGGACAGCTACAAACGGCTGATCGCGCCGAGCGTCGAGATCGATGTCATGGTCGAGACCAAGATGAAAGCCGATCGCGCAGCGGTGGATATCTTCGCGCAGAACCTGCGCAACCTGCTGTTGCAGGCCCCGCTCGGCGAGAAAAAGGTTGTGGGCATCGATCCAGGCCTGCGCACCGGGTGCAAATGCGTGGCGCTGGATGCGACCGGGAAATTCATGGAGACCTGTACCATTTTCCCTTCCCAGGGCGAGCGGCGCGAGATCGAGGCGAAAGTCGACATCTGCAAACTGGTGGCCAAGCACCGCCCGGCGGCCATTGCGGTCGGCAACGGCACCGGCGGACGGGAAACGGAAACGTTTGTGCGCGGTGTGCTGAAAGAGGCGAACATCAAAGACGTCATGGTGATTGCCGTCAATGAATCGGGCGCGTCCGTCTACAGCGCGTCGGAGGTGGCGCGTGACGAGTTCCCCGATCTCGACCTGACGATCCGCGGCGCGATCTCGATCGGGCGGCGCCTGCAGGATCCGCTGGCGGAACTGGTGAAGATCGATCCCAAGGCGATCGGCGTGGGCCAATACCAGCACGATGTGCATCAGCCGCTGCTGGCCGACAAGCTGGACGACGTGGTGGTGAGTTGCGTGAACCACGTCGGCGTGGAGTTGAACACCGCCAGCGCTCCCCTGCTGACGCGCGTCTCCGGCATCGGCGGTACGATGGCCAAGAAGATCGTCGCCTACCGCAACGAGAACGGCCCCTTTACCAGCCGGCGCCAACTGGGCAAGGTGCCTGGCTTGGGACCCAAAACGTTTGAACAAGCCGCCGGCTTTCTGCGCATCCGCGATGGCAGCCATCCGCTGGATGCCTCGGCGGTACATCCCGAACGCTATGCGCTGGTGGAGCAGATGGCCGCAGATCTGGGTGTGGCGCTGAAGGAACTGATCGGGAACAGCGCGTGGGTGGATCAGATCGCTTATGCCAAGTATGTGTCGGAGGCCGTCGGGGAACCGACGCTGCGCGACATCATCGCCGAACTCAAGAAGCCGGGTCGCGACCCGCGCGCGACGTTCGAAAAACCGGCCTTCCGCGACGACGTGACCGAGTTCGAGCATGTCAAGGAGGGCATGGTGCTGGAGGGGATCGTGACCAATGTCACGGCGTTCGGTGCCTTTGTGGACATCGGCGTGCATCAGGACGGCCTGGTGCATGTGTCGGAACTTTCGGACCGTTTTGTGCGCGATCCGTCCGAGGTGGTCAAAGCCGGCGACAAGCTGAAGGTGCGCGTGCTGAGCGTGGACAAGGCACGGCGGCGCATCGCGCTGAGCGCCAAGACGCAGGCTGCGTCGGCGCGGCCCGCCGGTCCGAGGCCTGCGGCGGCAGGCGGGCGTGAGGCCGGCGACCGCCGCCCCGGACCGCCGCGCGGCGGGGGTTTCTCAGCCGGGCGCGCCTCCTCCGGCGGCGGGTTCGCGGTGAACCCGTTTGCCGGATTGTAGGGCGAAGTGAGAAATGCCCCCTCGCGTGGACGCGCTGTGAATGATCGAGGACGATAACTTTCAACCCACAACTTTCAACGTTCAACGCTCACGTGATCGCTGCCCTCGCCACTGCGTCGGGACCGGCGGGCGTCAGCGTCGTGCGCGTTTCCGGGAACGGCGCGCTGGCGGTGGGCGACCGCTTGGTGCCGGGCGTGCGCCGTCCGCCGAGCCAGCGTGCGGCGGGGTCTTTCTTTCACGCGCGCGTGACCCATCCGGCAACCGGTGAAGTGATTGATGATGCCGTGTTTCTGGTCTACCGCGCCCCGCACAGCTATACCGGCGAAGACACACTGGAGATTCAGGGACACGGCGGCGCGCTGCCCTCGCGCCGCCTGCTGGAGGCGGTGCTGGCGGCCGGCGCGCGTTTGGCCGAGCCGGGCGAGTTCACACGCCGCGCGTTTTTGAACGGCCGTATGGATTTGACGCAGGCCGAGGCCGTGTGCGATCTGATCCAGTCCCGTACCGAACGGGCCGCGCATGTGGCCCGCGCCCAGCT
>Ga0172378_10005984_pt1 | contig 11360 bp, 8 predicted proteins | sample GrowelOW332metaG_FD_119755 | JGI IMG/M metagenome (GOLD analysis project Ga0172378, IMG submission 119755) | Groundwater microbial communities from an aquifer near a municipal landfill in Southern Ontario, Canada - Pumphouse #3_1 metaG | ecosystem: Environmental > Aquatic > Deep subsurface >... | reverse complement strand
TTTAAAAAAACATTGATCAATAGCGTGATAAATATCATTGTTATAGTTGTTAGTATTTTATTTTTCTTGTTGATGTTATGGGTTGCTTATTTGATTCATTCTCTAAATCAGATTAGACAATATATCAATAAACTACGTAAAAATGAGGATGTTGAGATAAATGTCGATCGCAAAGATGAAATTGGTGAATTAGCTTCTGCACTAGTCGAGATGAGTAACGAATTAAAAAGACAAGAATTGATCAAAGAAGAGTTGATTCAAAATATTTCTCATGATCTTAAAACCCCGATCGCAACGATTAAGTCATATGGTGAAAGTATCAAAGATGGTATTTATCCATACGAAACATTAGAGAAAAGCGTTGACGTGATTATTGAGCATGCTGGTCGCTTAGAAAAGAAAGTCCAGAGTCTATTACTTTTAAATCGTGTCGGTTATCTGGTAACAACCAGAGACACTGGGGAGACTGATCTCTATGATGTTATTGAAAAAACATTGCTTTCATTGAAAGTCATCCGTCCTGAACTTAAAATCATTAGTGAGATTGAACACGTAAATTATTATGGTAATGAAGAGCCATGGCGAGTAGTTGTGGAAAATTTAATGGATAATGCGATTCGGTATGCCCAAACAACGATAACCATAAAATTAAGTCTTAATGAGTTAAGTGTCGAGAATGATGGACCACAACTTACCAATGAGCGAATCGAAAAGCTATTCAAACCATTTGAAAAAGGTTCCGATGGTCAATTTGGTTTAGGATTATCAATTGTTTATCGTATCGTGACTACTTATAATTGTGAGGTCTATGCATACAATAGTTATAATGGTGTTGTCTTTAAGATCACTAGAAAAAATCCAATTAAGGTTGAAAATAAAAAATCCAAAGATGATAAAAAGCTTAAGGATCCAAAGAAAAAATAAAAAGATGATAACAAAAAAGAAACTAATTGAATAAATATTAGTTTCTTTTTTTGATGATGTATTTAATTCTTGGAGTAGCTTGATCCCAATGGGTATCGAGATCAAAAAAGTTAAGAGATTAGCTAAAGGGATACTTACTTGAATGGCTGTAATACCGATATATCGAGGTAGAAGTAGGATTGCCGGAATAAAGAAAAGTCCTTGTTGTGATAAAGAGATTATTGAGGCATAGATACTTTTGCCAATTGCTTGACTGGTGATATTACAAGCTACGGTCCATGATAATAAGGGAATTGAAAGACAATAGAAGATAAGCGCTTTAGTACCAATAGCGATTACTTCCGGATCGTTTCTTCGGAAAATGGCCATGATGCTTGAGGCATTAAAAATCGCTAACAGGGATATTATTGAGAAAACAACGATTACCACTTTGACAAAAAACCAAAAGCCTTGTTTGACACGATCATATCTCTTAGCTCCATAATTGTATCCGCATACTGGTTGAAAACCTTGACCTAAGCCTAAACAACTAGAGAAGATAAATTGATAGATCCGAGTGACAATCGTCATGGCTGAAATAGCCGCATCTCCATAGATGCCAGCTTGAGCGTTCAATAAGATCATGGCGATGGATGCTAAACCTTGGCGATAGAATGATGGTAAACCAACACTAAATATCTCGCGAAAGATCTTCCACTGCAAGGTGAAGTTTTTAAATTTGATCTTAACGATACTGTTTTTACTGTTGATGAAATATAATAATATTAGAAAACTGATAAATTGACTGATGATTGTTGCGATAGCGGCCCCAGCCGTTTCAAAACCAAAGGTATAAATAAATATTGGATCTAAGATAATATTTATGATACCACCAACCATGATACCGATCATTGAAGAGATGGAGTTTCCCTGTGAACGCAAAAGATTATTTAGTGTGAAAGAGGCGGCCATGTAAGGAGCTCCTAGTAATATATAAAATCCATATTGATGAGCATAGGGTAAAATAGTATCAGTAGCGCCAATCAATACCATTAATTTATTTAAAAATAATTGTCCAATGATCATCAAGATTAAACCTAAAAATATTGAGGTGAAAAAGGCTGTTGAAGCAACTTGTTCGGCTTCATGGTTCTTTTTAGCACCTAAATAACGAGATAGGGTATTTCCACCACCATTTCCAAGCATAAAGCCAATTGCTTGGATCATTGTCATAATGGGGAATACGATACCAACGGCTCCTGATGCCGAGGTACCTAACTGTGATACAAAATAGGTATCGGCCATATTGTAAATGGATGTTACCAACATTGCTAAGATAGTGGGTATCGCGAGTTTTGTGATCAGTCTGTTGACCGGTTCCGTGGTCATCATTTGGTGTCTTTGTTCGTGTTGTAAATCTGTCATGAATTCATCCTTTTACTATTTTATCAATTATAACTTAGTAAGTTGTAATAAAATATAACATCTGTTACAATTATACTCTAAATGAAAAATATATATTCAACTGATGACTTTGAAAATATCAGACGTAAACAAAAAGAACTTTTAACAGTTCTTAGTGTTTTTGCTTCAGCTAATTCCATAAAAATCTATCAAAAGGGAGAAATGATCTATTTTCAAGATGATATAACGACTTGTTTGTATTATATCAAAAGTGGAAGGGTCAAAACTTATACGATCATAAAAAATGATGTTGATAAAAGACTGATGAGCTATGACGAAGGAATGATCTTTGGTTTTGATTCTTTTTTTGATGTTACATTACACTCATCCTCAGCAGTAGCTTGTTGTAAAACGGAATTGGTGATGATTACTAAAGAAACGCTGAATCATTTTTTAAAAATAGCACCTGATCTGGCGCTGACTTTATTAACGATCATGAGCCAAGAGTTAAGAATCATGACCAAGCAAGCAATTTCTGCCAGTGGTGAACAAGCAAATGTTAGGATTGCCAGATATTTACTGAGAACAATTCGAAATAATCAGATCAAGACCGGAAAACAAACAGATATGATCAATGTTACACAAGAGGCGATCGCTAGTCAATTTGGTTACTCAAGAGCAACGATTAATCGTGCTTTACGCTATTTGAAAATTAACAACTATGTCGAATTGAAATATTGTAATATAAAAGTAATAGATAGTGCTGCCTTGACAAAATTTGCCTTTGATAATTCAGGAGATGCATAATGAACTATAATACATACTTAAAACAAACTTATGGTGCCTGGCTTGGCAAGATTATTGGGATACGACTAGGTGCTCCTGTTGAAAATTGGACGCATCAAGCGATCATTGATAAATATGGTGAAGTTACAGACTATTTAGTCGATTATGATATATTTGCAGCTGATGATGATAGTAATGGGCCATTATTTTATGTTAGAGCATTGCTTGATAATGATATATCAAAGATAGAGCCAAACGATATCGGTAATACGATCTTAAACTATCTACAAGAATATCGAGGCTTTTTTTGGTGGGGTGGAGTTGGTATATCAACTGAACATACAGCATATGAAAATTTAAAAAATGGTATCAAAGCTCCGTTAAGTGGTAAAAAGGAAACAAATGGCATTGCTTTAGCCGAGCAGATCGGTGGCCAAATATTTAGTGATTGTTGGGGCTATGTTAGTGGTTATGATCCTGAGATTGCTAAAGATTTAGCGATTAAAGCTGCGTCTGTAACGCATGACGAAAATGGTATTCAAGGAGCTATCTTTGTAGCGGTGGCAATCTGTTTGGCATACCAGTTGACAGATACTTCGGATGTTATTGTAAAGACCTTGGCTTACCTTGATCAAGACATGGAATATAGTAAAGTAATCATAGATATCATGAACTACTATCATGCAAATCCCGATGCTTGGCGAGAATGTCTTTATTATATTCAAAGTAAATACGGTTATGATAAATATCAAGGGGTCTGTCATATTATCCCAAATTCGGCTTTAATGATCATGGCTCTTTGTTATGGTGAAAATGATTTTTCTAAAACTTTGACGATTTTATGTGAAAGTGGTTGGGATACTGATTGTAATTGTGGTAATGTTGGCAGTATCATGGGAGCTTTGGTTGGAATTGATAAAATTGACGTAAAATGGATCAAACCAATCAATGATATCATTAATTGTTCAAGTATGATCGGTTATCTGAATATAACAACGGTATCAAGTACAGCTAGAATGTTTACCGATCTGGCGTTTAAATTAAAACACTTAGATCATCAAAAAAACAATAATGATTTTTATCTGCCTTATGCTACATGTGGCTTTCGAGGAAAAAATGCTCAAATAGAAAATATAGACCATCAACTTATTGTTATGACGCAGGATGAAGATAGTTTTATATACAAGTATTCTTATTATTTACCGGGAAATATCTATGATACGCGCTATGAACCGGCATTTTCACCACTTGTATATCCAAATGAAACAATCAAATTTAAAGTTGCTAGCAAACAGTGCTGTATGTTGACGATATATGTGAAAGATTCATTGAATAATATTTATCATATGCCATTTGTCCAAGTTGATAATGAAACAGAACTTATATATCAAATTCCAAGCTCCATTACCCATGTGATAGTCGAATTTGGAATATGGCAACATAAAATTGATAAGAAAAGTAATCAGTTGACAATCAAAGAGTATACAAGCGATAAACATGCCAAATATATAACTGATTTTAGTAACTATCCAATTGATCACTATGGTAAGACCTTTAGTGGTGGACAACTTGATAACATTCAAGGGTGGGTTGAGCATAGTGGCAAATGGTCAATAAATAAACAAGGTTTAACTGGTGATTGTGTGGATCATGGATTGATAACATCTGGTGATATCGCTTTAAAAAATTATAGCTTATGTGCTGAATTCCTAATCAATAGAGGTTATAATTTTTACTTGGTTTTTAATTGTCGTGGTTTTTTACATTATGATGCTATTGGGTTTGAAAAGGATTGTTTTGTATTAATTCACAAAGACATTGATCGTAAAATTATTAATAAAATGCCTTTTCAATGGAATTTTCACACAAAATACATATTGAAAATAGAAGTGAAGAATGATATCATAAAAACGATGATAAACGAAAAAGTTATGTTTAGCGAAAGCCCTTACATAAATAACATAAATGGTATCTACGGTTTTTTGATTGAGGATGGTAATAGTTGTACTATAACAAGATTTGAATTGGGATAGCCAATTTAAATAAAGAAAAAAGGAGAATAAAATGAAAAAATTGTTTAAACTTGCTGTCGTAATGTTGTTAACATTAACAATGTTTGGTTGCAGCGGTACTACTGATGAACCAGTAGAAGAGCCTACTGAAAAAGTCTTTAAAGTAGCCTTCGTACTTCCGTTTATCGGTGATCAATCATATTTCGATACAGTAAACCGTGGACGTTTACTAGTTGAAGATTATGATAATGTAGAGACTACTTTAATTGAAGCAGGTGATGATACAAGTAAATGGGAAAGTATCATGACTGACGCATGTGAAGCTGGTTATGATTTGATCGTTAGTGGTAATAATACATATGAAAGTTATATGTATGCAGCAGCGGCTGCTTATCCTGATCAATTGTTCTTCAATTTCGACTATACGAAATCTGAAGATTTACCAAATGTTTACTCAGTAACTTATAACACAGCTGAATTAGGTTATGTTGCTGGTACATTAGCTTCTTTGATTACAACATCTGATATGGAAAATGCAAACGCTGACAACAAAATTGGTGTCGTCGTTGGAATGGATATTCCTGCTATGAACGAATTTATTGGTGGTTTCTGTCAAGTTGCTACTGAATTAGGCGTTCAAGTTTATATTGGCTATCCTGAAAGCTTTACTGATGCTGCTAAGGGTAAAGAAATTGCTCTTAACATGTATAACGAAGGCGTAGACGTTATTTGGCAAGTAGCTGGTGGAGTTGGTATCGGTGTATTTGAAGCAGCTGCTGAAGCTGGTAAATATACATTAGGTGTTGACCAAGACCAATATGCTCAACTTATTGAATCACAACCTGCTTTAGCAGCAACGATCGTTGCTTCTATGGCTAAAAACTGTGACCTAGCTGTTAAAAGAGCTGTTGATTTCTTAATCGCTGGTGAATATCCAAGTGGTACTGAAGTATTAGGTATCGCTCAGGGTGGTGTTGGTTTAATCGTTAATGACTATTACATGCAATTAGTTCCTGAAACAATCAGAACTCAAGTTGATGAGGTTCTTGGTAAGGTTACTGCTGGTGAAGTAGAAGTATTTAGTGTTTTAGCTAATCCAGATGGCTGGCAGACTGTTAAAGATGCTGCTGTAGCTGCTAAATAAGAAATATTAAAAATATTATATGATAGTAATGCTCTATTGTTGAATAGAGCATTACTTTTAATAGAATAGGGGGAGTTTCGTTGAACGACACGATACTAAAGCTTGACAACATTACTAAAATTTATGGAAATGGAGTCGTAGCGAACAAAAATGTTTGTATAGATTTAAGAAAAGGGGAAATTCACTCAATTGTTGGGGAGAATGGCGCCGGTAAATCAACCTTAATGAAAGTCGTTTTCGGTATCGAGAATGCTTCAAGCGGAACTATTACTTATAAAGGTAAAGAAGTGCATTTTAATAATTCTATGGAAGCAATTAATGCGGGAATCGGAATGGTTCATCAACATTTTATGTTGATCCCATCGTTTACAGTGGTTCAAAGTATTATTTTAGGCATGGAACCAGTAAAACATGGAATATTTATTGATTTTAAAAAGGCAATAGCCGAAACACAAGAATTAGCTCATAAATATAATTTTGATATTGACGTGACGAAAAAAATAGCTGATTTGTCAGTTGGTGAGAAACAAAAAGTTGAAATTTTAAAGACTTTATATCGTAATGCTGAAGTAATTATCTTAGATGAACCTACTTCGGTACTTACACCTCAAGAAACAGTTAATTTGTTTAATGAATTGAGAAAATTTAAGGCTTTAGGACATACAATTATTTTCATTTCTCACAAACTAAATGAAGTTCAACAAATTAGTGATCGAATCACTATTATGCGTAATGGTGAGAGTCGCGGGACATACAATAATGAAGATATAACATTAGAAAAAATGACAGATCTTATCATCGGTCGTGATCTGATAACAGATTATGATCATCTTCGTTGTGATTTTCCAGATATGACAAAGATAATGAAAGTCGAAGGAATGGAAGTCAAGCATAAGACCAGATATGTATTAGAAAATGTATCTTTCGCGGTCAAACGTGGTGAAATACTTGGTATAGCAGGAGTACAAGGTAATGGTCAAGCGGAATTAGTAAGGTGTATTACCGGATTAATGGAAGCTACTGGCGGAAAAGTAATTCTTAATGATCAAGATATCACTAAGTACTCAATTAAGAATAAGCGTAAAAAAGGCTTAGCTTATATTCCAGAGGATCGAATGGAAGACGGTATCGCTAGTCCTGCTTCTTTAAGTGATAATATTATCTCGACCTACTATGATCGTAAGGATCTGAATAATAAATTTTTCATGGTAGATAAAAAGATCATTAAAGAAACCGAAAAACTGATCGAAAAATTTTCAATTAAAGCTAAAAATAGTAAACAGAAAGTTGGAAGTTTATCTGGTGGTAATATCCAAAAGGTTGTTGTTGCCAGAGAATATAATACTAATCCACTATGTCTAGTAGCTGAACAGCCAACTCATGGTATTGATATTGGTAGTGCTGAATTTATCCATACACAATTAATAGATATGCGAAATAAAGGTGCTGGGATCCTATTGGTCAGCGCTGATCTGAGTGAAGTTATGGATCTTTCTGATCGAATCATCGTTTTTTATGACGGTAAGATTGTTGCTTATATAAAAGATGTCAAGAACGTTACGGAAAATGAATTAGGTTTATATATGCTGGGTGTAAAACACCAAACAGCCGAAGAGATTGGAGGTGCTTTGAATGACTAAAAAACCACTTAAAAAAATCTCGATAACAAACGAGTTTGTATTTGAGATTGTTAAAACATTGATCTCTATTTTAATCGCATTAGCCTTAACTTTTGTTGTATTATTACTTCTATCTGATGATCCGGTTAATATGTTTATTAAAATGCTAACTGCACCTTTGACAAAAGTAAGATATTTTGGGAATGTTATCGAAATGATGATCCCTATTGCTTTTTCTGGTTTAGCTTGCTCTTTACTTTTTAGGACTGGGTTATTTAACTTAGGAATAGAGGGTGTGTATTTCATTAGTGGAATCGTAACAGCTGCTGTTGCTTGTACGGCCATCAATAGTTATATTTTCCATCCATTCTTAGCAATTCTTGCTTCAGCCATCGTTGGTGGTTTGTTGATGCTTATTTCTGGTTTCTTAAAAGCTAAGTTTAATGCTAATGAATTAGTTGTTTCCTTAATGTTGAATTCAATCTTTCTTGGTTTAGGTCTATTTATCATTAAAAATTATCTAAGAGGAATTGATACATCTGCTATTGCTTCTCCAGCCTTTCAAGAAACAGCGATGCTAGATTATATCTTCCCTAATACACGAATTACGATTAGTTTCTTCTTGTTGATAGCTACGACAATTTTTGTTTACTTATTACTATATAAAACTAAATTAGGTTATACGATTAGAATTACGGGTCTTAACAAAAAATTCGCAACGTATTCGGGAATGAGTGCTTTTGCGATATTCATGCTCGTACATTTTATTTCTGGTTTTATTGGTGGTATTGGAACTTCAGTTGAGCTGTTAAGTTTATATGGTCGATTTACATGGATTGTTTTACCGGGTCTAGGATTTACTGGAGCATTAATGACAATGCTTGGTAGAAATAATCCGGTTGGAGTGGTAATTGCAGCGTTTGGTATTAGTTATCTAAATAAAGGTGCTGAAGTAATGGCTTTAGGAAGTAATGTACCAGTTGAGATAACAGCTATCATTCAAGCTGTTTTAGTTCTTTTGATTTCTTCTCAGTATTTCTTACGCAGATGGCGTGAGAAAAAATTATTAAAGGAGGGAATAGCTAATGAATCTTAGTGATTTCTTTAATTCAATCTTTACGGCCAGCTTTGTCTTTGTCGTAATTCGTGTATCGATACCCTTGATATGTGCTTCATTAAGTGCTTATACGGCTAATGTCAGTGGTTTATTTAATATTGCTGTTGAAGGTATCATGTTAATGAGTGCTTTAATGGCAGTGCTTGGTAGTTATTGGACAAACAGTGCTTGGCTTGGCTTATTGATTGCCATCGCAACTGGTGTTTTTATGGGTTTAACGATTGCCTTCTTTTCAATGTACTTAGGAGCTAATTCGATACTTGTTGGTATTGCACTTAACACCTTTGCGGTATCTTTCTCTGTTTTCTTATTATATTTATTTACCGGGAATAAGGGTAGTAGTGCTTCTTTAGCCTCAAAAGTATTACCAACGGTTAATATACCGATTATTAAAGATATTCCCATTATTGGTGAAATATTTTCAGGTCACTATGCAATCACGTATATTACGGTAGTAGTAATGATTCTTGTTTATCTTTTACTTTATAAAACGCCACTTGGCATGCGGATTAAAGCTGCTGGATTGGACCCGGAAGCTGCTCGTTCAGTTGGTATAAATGTTAACAAAGTTAGAATCATCTCAATAATGATCTCAGGCGTTATTGGCGCCTTAGGTGGAGCATATCTTACGACCGGATATATGTCAGTGTTTGTTAAGAACATGGTCTCAGGACGTGGTTGGATTGGGATAGCCGTTCAAGGAATGGCGGGAAGTAGTTTCCCAATTTTGATCATCACAACGATGTTATTTTCTGTTTTCCAAGCATTTACTAATATCTTCTCTCTATATAACTTACCTAGTGAATTAATCAATATCATTCCATATGTAGCGGTCTTATTTGGTATTATAATATTCTCAATATCAGAGTATTACCGTCATAAGAGGGGCGAGCTTGATCAATGAGAAAGATAATCATTGATTGTGATCCGGGACATGACGACATTATCGCGATCATGGTTGCTTTGGCTCACAATGATGAATTAGAAATTGTTGGCACGACAACCGTAGCTGGTAACCAAACTTTAGCTAAGGTTACCAACAATCTATTGAAAGTATTTGACTATCTGAATTTAGATTTTGATGTTTCAATGGGTTGTGACAAACCAATCAGAAGACCATTAGAAGTTCAACCTTTAGCTCATGGCGAAAGTGGAATGGATGGTCCTGATTTACCAGTTGCGCATAGTAAAACAACGGGAATCAATGCTATTGACTATCTTAAAGATAAACTTATAAATTCTAAAGAAAAGTTAACGATCGTCGCTATTGGGCCACTAACTAATATTGGTGTTTTACTTAAGGCATATCCTGAGGTAAAAGAACATATTGAAATGATAACGATCATGGGTGGAAGCTTATATAGTGGAAATATTATTCCAAAAGCAGAGTTTAACATCTATCATGACCCAGAAGCTGCTAAGATCGTTTTTGAGTCTGGTGTACCGATAATCATGAGTGGTTTGGAAGTCTGCTATAGTGGTGGTATTCCTCATCGTGCTATGGAAGTATTCAAGCACAAGGGTAAAGCATCAAAACTGGTATCTGAATTATTAGAATACTTTACGCAATATAGTAAACAAAGAAATATTGAATGGTCTCCGATATTTGATATGACGCCGATCATTCATTTACTTAAACCTGAAATATTCAAATCCGAATTCTTTCATGTTGAAATTGAGACGGAAGGTAGTCTGTGTCGAGGAATGACAGTTGCGGACATCAGAAATGAATATGATAAAAAGGATTTAAATACCGAAGTCTTGATGAGTGTGAATAATGAGGAATTTGTAACATACTTTATCAACAGTATCTTAGCATTAGACGATATGATAAAATAAACCGCGAAAGCGGTTATTTATATTATCTAAACAAATGAGAATAGTTAATATAGTTAAACATAAAGCTTAATGGATAAAAAATTGTCAAGGAAATCATTTATTATATCAACTAGATTAATTAATCAAGCTGGTTGAAGATCAATGATCTTTTTTTTGTATAAATTTGGGTTTAAAGTCTTATCTAAAATATTATTGTTTTATAATATAATGACTCATAAATTACTAAGGATCGTTAATTCAACCAAAATAAAAAGTGTCAAATGACACATTTTAATAAGAATGGTGCGGGCGACAGGGGTCGAACCTGCATGCCTTGCGGCGTTAGATCCTAAGTCTAGTGCGTCTGCCAATTTCGCCACGCCCGCGTATGCTTGTTCATTATAACAATCATTTGTCTTGTTTTCAATATTTAATCACAAAATTTTGATAATTGTATTCAAGTTTTATAAAAGGTTCTTTAATAAATTAAAATGACGATTTATTTATATTGTTGATTTAAAAAAATGATGTAAGCGGTTCAATATAATAATTTATTA